>Ga0099797_100505_pt1 | contig 25091 bp, 30 predicted proteins | sample Uncmet_Sort48C_1_FD_89871 | JGI IMG/M metagenome (GOLD analysis project Ga0099797, IMG submission 89871) | Marine eukaryotic communities from CALCOFI LINE 67, Pacific Ocean - C012_Sort48C_1 | ecosystem: Environmental > Aquatic > Marine > Oceanic | place: Pacific Ocean: Monterey Bay | collected...
GCCGGTCCATCTGACATGGACCCAGTGATCCAAAACAACCCAAACTGGTCCGTCTTAAATTGATCTGGTCCGTCTTAAATTAACCCGGCGGCCATTTCCCACGGGGTAAACCCCCGGACACACACAGCGATCCGAAACAACCCAAAACCGATCCATCTCCGCATCGACCTGGTGATCCAAAACGACCCAAACTGGTCCGTCTTAAATTGACCTGGTCCGTCTTAAATTGACCCGGCAACCATTTTCCCATTGGGTAAAACCCTGGACGCACGCAACGATCCAAAACAACCAGGGCCTGTCCATCTTGCATTGACTTGGTGATCCAAAACGACCCGAACTGGTCCGTCTTAAATTGACCTGGTCCGTCTTAAATTGACCCCTGCGGCAATTTTCCCATCAAAACCCTGGACACACACACAACGATCCGAAACAACCAGGGCTGGTCTGTCTTGCTTTGACTTGGTGACCCCGAACGTCCCAAACTGGTCCGTCTTAAATTGACCTGGTCCGTCTTAAATTGACCCGGCTGCCATTTCCCCATGGGGTAAAATACCGGACGCACACACATCGATCCAAAACAACCAAGGCTGGTCCATCTTGCATTGACTTGGTGGCCCTTTTTTGCCACTGGCGCATGTTCCAGACACCTGAACACACACAATGATCCAAAACAACCGGACGGGGCTGGCCTGTCTTGAATTGACCTGGTGGCTCTTTCTTACCAATGTAGCATGATTTGAACCCGACAACATAAAATGATCCAAAACAACCCGGGCTGGCCCGTCTTAAATAAGCCGCGGGCGTAATTGTAAAACAACCCGAACTGGCTTGAATGACGCCACCCGCCACTTTAAGACGGGCCAACTCAACGGTCTTAAATAAGCTGGGGACGTAATTTAAGATAGCCCAAATCTGCCAAACGCTCGCCTGGCTGGACGCGCGCGCTGTCTTAAATGACGTCGCCGGCAAATGTAAGACTGCCCGCCCAAGATGGATGGGGACCACCCTGGCTAGCCAAACTGTCTTAAGACGGTGTCTTTTATTACGTGGCGGCGGATAATTCAAGACGGGGTCATTGAGGGTGGATTCGGCATCCCACCACTTGCGCCATACGCGCTTCTTTGATAAGACACCGTGCGCGGAATCTGATGAATAATAAATTGGCGCGAACGCTCCGGCCCTTTTTATTAGAGCGATCCCGGCACCACATTACAATTAAATTTGAACGCTTGGGAGCGCTCAAATGCCCCCAGACTGAACCAACCGGGACATCCTGGCAATCCGCCTTCAGCACTTTGCCGGACAAGATTTCGTCGAAAACTGAACACCCTAATCCCACCTGGCCCTCAACCCATCCCCTTCCTTCCCTTCCCTCCTTGATCTTGGGCAACAACCCCCTCCCCCCTTGGCATCAACATGCAGAGTTCAACTTGCGATGCATTTGCGCTGGTGCAATCGTTCACTGGGTCGTGTATTTGTTTGCACGCTTGTTCGTTCGCTCGCTCGCTCGCTTGCTCACTCACTCGCATGATTTTGCTCAATCGCTCGCTCGCTCGCTCGTTACGCCTGCACAAAACCATGACATTTCCATGTTTAACTCACATGCATTTGCAAATGCAATAGCTACCAGCAGCATGGAAAATGCGTGCATGCGGAATATTGCTTCTCAACTGCAAGCCATTATATCAAACAAATGCCCATCGCTCTTCAAATCAGCCACTGCATCTCCAGTGTTCACGAGCAAAATCGTTTCTTTGTTCGCTGAATATGTAAATATACATTTATGCATATATGTATATATATATGCAAAGACTTTCCTTAGACTTCGTCATGGCGAAAGCACGCGCACTTTGAGAAGCTGGCTTGGCCTTGAAAATGCATGGCTTCTTGGGCAATGGGTGGATCCCCCTCGCGGAACAGCTTCTTGACGAGCTTCAAGTTCAAGCAGCAAGCAATCACAAAAGTGGCATTCTTCTTCAACTCGAAAGCAGCCAGCTCCAAACAGCTGAAGCTCCAGAAACAACCATGGCATCACCAACTTTCATGCGAAGGGAGGAACCATGGCAATAAGAAACTGGCGCAAAATCCTTCAATGAAACCTGACTAAAGAGCGCGCACCGCAAACATCGCATAAACATATAGACAAACAATGACAACCAACAACATACAACGTGCATGAAACAATCACAACGCTTGCGACACTCTGACGTCGACAGAAACAACGAACCGCCCTGCACAAAACACACAAACAGTAATACCGTGCCAAACCCACACAGCCGGCAACATAAAGATAACACGCTGATATTTTACAAGCAGCCGGGGAAAACCTGCCCTCCTGTTCCTGCAGCTCGCTCGGCCATCCTACAATATAAACTCGCACTGGGCTCGTAATCGTAGGGCCTCCTTTAATACTTCTTCCCCGCTCAAACGGCCAACCCCTATCTCTGGAAACATCCGACACGACCCGAACGCGGACATCGAAAACCACGCCAAACAAAAGTTTCGAAATATCGCTGACGCATGCCCCGCCATGCTTGGCCCTGCGGCCCGCCCTACATGTTGCAATAGGCCACAAGCACCGAATGATTTCGCGGATATCGGGTGGGCGGGAACGAAAAATATCCTGGGGACTGCACCCAACAAAGCCCAATCCTCCGGCCCCAGCTGCCCGCAATTTAAAACCCTGCGCCCCTCGGGGCCATTCCTGGTGCATTATGTGCTCGGGAGACTGGTCCTGGTTCCCAAGGACCCAAGCCTACCCGGGCGCACCAATACTCCGGTTGGGTTGGTTTCGGGCAAGCTGTTACCCGTGCCCTTGGGAAGCCCCAACAAGCAGAACCCGTCCGCGCGAACTCGTCCGCGCGAACTGGTCCGCACGAACTCGTCCGCACGAGCTCGTCCAAAACGAATTCGTCCGCCCCGAACTCGTCCGCGCGAACTCGTCCGCACGAACTCGTCCGCGCGAACTCGTCCGGACGAACTGGTCCGAAACGAACTCGTCCGAAACGAACTGGTCCGCGCGAACTGGTCCGCACGAACTCGTCCGCAAGAAGCCTGTCGTTGCTAGGACTCCCCCTGCGTCTCCGCGCGCGCGCGCTTCAGAGGGGATGATAGCCACCTAAATCGGCAATACGTGCTTCAGAGGGGATGATCGCCACCTAAAAGAACCGGACCAGCTACAGTATGCCCCAAACCCCGCACCCCCTGCGACTCTGCGCGCGTGTTTCAGAAGGGATGATAACCACCTAAATCAGCAATACGTGTTTCAGAGGAGATGATCGCCACCTAAAAGAACTGGACCAGCTATGCCCTAAACCCCGCACCCCCTGCTACTCCGCGCGCGTGCTTCGGAGGGGACGATAGCCACCTAAATCAGCAATATGTGCTTCAGATGGGATGATAACAATCTACAATAACTGGACCAACTATGCCCTAAACACCACACTGCCTGCGACTCCGCGCGCGTGTTTCAGATGGGATGATAACCACCTAAATCGGCAATACGTGTTTCAACGGAAATGGTAGCCCCTGACAATAACTGGATCAACTATGCTTTAAACACCACACTACCTGCAATTCCGCGGGCGTTTCCCTAGCAACGGCACACTATTTTACCGTAGTACACCGTAGTACATTGCTACGAAATTGTAAGATTGAACCCGTTTAGAAATCACTAGGCAAAGCTTATGTAGCTCGGGCGACGTAGCGCGACAAATTCTGATGAGCTGTTACTGCAAAGGGCAAATTCAGAATTCATTAATTCGATACGGACGAATTTGAGCGGATGATTTCGCGCAACAAATTAAAGGCTGATTAATTATGTGCGGACGAATTCGCGTGGACGAAATTGCGCGGACGAATTCGCATGGACGAGCTCGCGCTGATTAATTCGTTCCGGACGAATTCAATGCGTACGAAATTCGCGCGGATGAGTTCGGGGCGGACGAATTCGTAGCGGACGAATCCGGTGCGGACGAATCCAGCAGATACCCAACTGCGAACCTGTAAGTGCCCAGTGCCTGGGGCTGACTGCCTTAACTGGACGGCTCTAACTCGCAGCTGCAATGAACCCTGCATAGAAGTTTGGGAGCAACTCTCCTCACCCTCCCCTTGCTGAACAAATTCCGGCTTCGCGGCTTGAATCACCGCGGCGTAGGCCAGCACTCTCAGGCAACCTGCGAATTGTGATCCCAAGCTTGCCTCCCCCGGGGGGCAAGCTGCTTGCCGCTGGCCCCCGAAGGGACGGGTCCTTTTTTCACTGGAAGCGCGCCCTCTGGGACCGCAGTGGTTTTACAAATAGCGGGTGCACCTGTATAACTCCAACACGTCGGGGAACGACCTCACACACAAAACCCTTGGCAACAAATCTCATATGCTGTCGGTCATTCCAATGTACTGTCCTGTTCCTGGATGGCAGGGCTGTTCCCATTTTTTCATACGCACTCCGGAAAACTCATCGATGGGACTCGGGCGGCGTGCCCTTCTCTGCTTGGCCGTTTAAAAAGATACACCCCAACTGACACCGCACTAAAATCAACCAAAAATGTTGCGCGCCCAGAGGCGGGGGGGCGATCAAGGCGTGGGAAATTCACTGTTTGCTCGCCACTTGTTTCCGCGGCTTCGCCCTGCAAAGCCCCGCCCCCAAACTCAATGCGAACTGCGGGACGCAACCTCATCCATCCGCAACTTGAACCATCCACGACTTCATCCATGTGCAACTTCACCAACCGCAACCCCATCCATCCACAACTTCATCCCTCAGCCAGTTGAGGATCAGAAGCGATGCCTTGCACAAAGCACTTGCAGAAGATGTTCGCACACACTACAACTACTTAAAACAAAACGGCTCCGTCGTGTCAAAAGCGAGGAATGACGTTTCCTTGACGTGGCTACTCATTCAGCGCAGGCTGCCAATGCAGGTCAGACCTTAAAAAACACAGCAACAAAACAAGACGGAACGAATCACCGCAGAGAACGGCAAGGCAAGACGAACCGAATCAGCACAAGACACACTAAAAGAAGCCGTCGCGAATCGACAGGCGGGCGAAGCGAAGCATGACAGATTGAGAGAACTGCTTGAAGCATAAATATCACGCAGCACTAGGCGAACCGATGACTGCGCAGATGACGCTCAGTTGAAGATCAGAAGCAAGGCCTTTCACTAAGCACTCGCAAAGATTTTCGCACACACTAACCCAAGAAGCGCAGCAAAGAACCAAGACGGAACGAATCACCGCAGAGAACGGCAAGGCAAGACGAACCGAATCAGCACACGACACGCTAAAAGAAGCCGTCGCGAATCGACAGGCGGGGGAAGCGAAGAACGACGGGTTGAGAAAACTGCTTGAAGCATGGTACCACGCAGCACTAGACGAACCGATGACTGCGCAGATGACGCTCAGTTGGGGATCAGAAGCAATGCCTTTCACAAAGCACTTGCAAAAAGTTTTCGCACACACACACGCGCACACTAATCCTTTCACAGAATACCCCCCGCACCCCCACTCCCCCCAACTTCTCACCCGACCACAATTCCATCCAACCACAACTTCGCCCACACCCACCCACAACTGCATCCATCCACGGCTTCATATTTCCATCTGTCCGCAACTTCACCCGCTTACGGCTTCATCCGCTTACATGTTCAGCCGCCCGCACCTTCACCCATCTACAGCTTTACCCGCCCACGACTTCACCCACTCACGTCTTCACTTACCAGTGGTAAACATTTAAGCAAAACGGGTTCCCTTGGCTGGTGCAAATTGACGCAGAACAAGTTCCCTTGGCTGGCACGCATTGACACGCAACGGTCCCCTCCGTTGGTTCACACTGACGCAACGGGTTCCCTCGGTCGGTACACATCGACACACAACGGGTTGCCTAAATTGCTGCGCAACGACACGCAACAGTTTGCTTTGGTTGGCACACATTGACAAACAACGGGTCCCCGAGGCTGGTAGACATTGACGCACAACGGGTACCCCTTGGCTTGTACACATTGACACACAACGGGTTGTTCAAATTGGCGCACATTTTGCCACACAACGGGCTCCCTTGGTTTGCACAAAGCTGACACACAACGGGTTCCATTTGTTGGTGCACATTGACACGCAACGGATTCCCTAAGCAGGTACGCATTGACACACAACGGGCTCCCTTGGCTGGCACACATTGACACACAATGGGTCCCCTTGGCTGGCACACATTGACACACAACGGATTCCCTAAGTTGGTACGCATTGACGCACAACAGGTCCCCTTGGCTGGCACAAATTGACACACAACGGGTTCCATTTGCTGGTGCACATTGACACAAAACGGATCCCCTAAGCAGGTACACATTGACACACAATGGGTTCGCTTGGTTGGCGCACATTGACACACAACGGATTCCCTAAGCAGGTACGCATTGACACACAACGGGTTCCCTTGGCTGGCACAAATTGACACACAACGGGTCCCCTTGGTTGGCACGCATTGACACACAACGTGTTGCTCAAATTGGCGCACATTCTGCCACACAACGAGCTCCCTTGGTTTCCAGAAATTGACACACAACGGGTTCCATTTGTTGGTGCACATTGACACACAACGGATTCCCTAAGCAGGTACGCATTGACACGCAAAAGGTCCCCTTGGTTGGTACATATTGATACACAACGGGTTCCCTAAGCAGGTACGCATTGACACACAACGGGTTCCCTTGGCTGGCACAAATTGACACACAACGGGTCCCCTTGGTTGGCACACATTGACACACAACGGGTTGCTCAAATTGGCGCCCATTTTGCCACACAACGGGCCCCCTTGGTTTGCGCAAATTGACTCACAACGGGTTCCATTTGTTGGTGCACATTGACGCACAATGGGTTTCCCTGGTTGGCACGCATTTGCACACAACGGGTTGCCCTGGTTGGGACACATTGACACACAACGGGTTCCCGTCGTTGGTAAACATTGACGCACAACGGGTTCTATTGGGTGGCACAAATTGACACACCACTGGTTCCCCTGGCTCGTACACATTGACGCACAACGGGTTCCCTTGGTTGGTACACATTGGCACGCAATGGGTCCCCTACACTGGCCCCCATACATGGGGGACACACATACCAAAAGCCTATTTCAATGATCTCTGGGGATCACTGTCCTATGTATAAACAAACTTAGAACAATGATCCCTGGGGATCATGTTATAGGATCACCGGACTTCATTGTTTTTCGGCAATCAGAAGTGCAAATAAAATTTGCCCTGACAAAAAAACTCCTTTTGCTCCAGCTCGTGGAATTCATTTTCTTTTGAAATTCCAATTGGGATGCCATTGGGGTCGAACCCCGAACTCAGTAAGTTGCAGCCATGGTAGAAAGCGCGCGTCTCACCTTGGATTTGGCTTCCCGTATGCACCGTCTGGCTTCAAATTTGCCTCCTTGTTCGTAATGACATTTACCGCTGTAAGACGTGTAGCAATGCCAGCGTCAATGCCTCAGTCATTGCAAAAACGGAATCTACGAGCGAACCTCTCTATGTTTCAACCAAATCCGCAACAATTCTCATAGCAGTCCCCAAGTCCATGCCTTTGTCATGGTAGAATTGGAACCCCTGCAAATAGTAGCTGGATGCACCGAACGTACGCACGGCAAAGGTAGAAGAGAAAACTTGTTGTCCAATTGGTAACTGAATGACCGGGCGCGCTTGGGTCCAGTGGCTTGTCTCAAGTAACAAGCCCATAACTGTTAGAATCTGAACGAAACTTTTGCGAATTGCCTTAGGAACCCGCAAGGCCCAGGCGAATCCGTTCCATCGTGATCTTGCAAAATAAAGCTGAAATAAAACCTTCATTTTGTCATAAAAGCAAAATCCAACCGAGACTTCGATCTCATCACAAAAAGTCCTCTTGGCCGCAAAGATATCAACAATGACTCCATCTCTGCCTCCCTGACGCATGAATGCCGTTATCAGGTTCACTGGTATAAGCACGGAAAAGGAGAAAGTAAGCTTCGTAGTGCGCAATGCGAGGCTGTGCTGATCCTGTCCCAAGCACATGTGTACAAGTTACCGAGATGGGTTCATGAAAGCGTGGGGGTTGGATACAAAAGTAGCACTTGGTGCGCTACAGGTGGCGGAGGTAATCCAATTGTATGCGTGCATTTGCTGGGGGGAACGAAACATTCCTGTTCCCTACAATTTGGGACGCGGACCCACTCTTTGCAGCAATCCTTCCGTGTAGCAATATTCTTGGGCCCTGAACAATTCGTAGACCTGTTCCTCTGTTGTGTGAGGTGACAACCCTCTGAGATTGCGGGTATAAACCGGGCGTACCGCGTCAAAGGGTGGGTTCATATCCTCAAGGAAGATATTCAACTCTTTTGCAGGATCGAATTTCCACTTGTTGACCACATCGCGTGGCGCATCCTGTGGTAGAGCAAGGCACCCTGTGAGGTAGAAAGCAAAGCACTGATCCATCGCCACCAATGCTGCCTTGTTTGAAGTTCGAACAACGAATTTAATGTACCAGTCTTTGTTTTTCCGTAGCGCATATCGGGCAAACTGAAGCCACTGGACACTGCCAAGTGTTGCATTCATATACATTTGTGATAGGGAGTTGCGGGCGGACCCTCCAATGAGAAACGAGCTTTCACATATTTTGATGTAGTCAGTATTGCTGAGGCCTATCGCTCCTGCAGTCTCATTATTCATCCATTGCCTTCCTCGGTTGGTCAAATAGTGAGGCGTGCCTGGGATGATACCATGTGCCTTGAATAGCTCCAGAACTTGTCCAGCTCATGCACGTACCTGTAGTGCCCCTGATACAGCAACTCGCTCATGCGGCGAAACAATGAGCTAAAGGCATATGCGACCCTCGCGATTGGTAAGAATCCCGGGGATAGAGACAAACAAATCCTGAGGAAAGACCAGAGTTTGTGTTGGGGGTGGTCTTCATAAAGGTGCCCTGGCTCCAAGTGGTAAATCTTGTTCTCCTTTTTTGCTTCTTGAAATGTGTGTATATAGTCGGAGGTCGCCAGTGAGTGACGCATGGAATTGCCATAGCCTCCACATCCCCAATGTCCAGCTTGTGGTAAAGCAACATCATTGTCTTTGTTGCAGAGGCTGTCAACATTTCCAAGATTTGGTCCACGCACCCATGTATCGCATTCGAACTGCCAATATAATAGTTTCTGCACCTGTGCCGACTGTCCTGGTGCTTCGGATCCAGCCCTGGGATTCGCAATTGGCTCGACAGGTCGCATGTGCGCGAAGGTATCGAGAGTCTCAACCAAAAAATCGCCTTCTGGTATACATTGATCCACTTGTTCATTGATACGGTCAAAAAGTGCAGGCAAATCCCAAAAGATGTGGAAACCATTGATTGTGAGCTCACCCGTCTGGTAAATCCATTGTCCATCCTGTGTTCGGTCTGTGGCAGGTTTGGGGGGGGGCTTCGGCTTGGTAGACAATGCGGAAGTAGCAGCCGTCATGGAAGAAGTTACACAACCTGGCGTAACCGAAGGCAATGGACATTGCCTGAGCCCAGTAAACTCCGCATTTGCCTTGGTGTTCATGTCCTTGAGCTTCATCTTGCGAGGGCATGATACATCCTGTAGCAAAGAAAGCTCTGGTAGAGTAGAACCATCCTCCGTGGAAAAGGGTCAGAATCTTGTTGATCATGGGGCTTAACAGCTTGAGGCGCGACATGAAGAAAAGATGTCTTCTCCCGGTGGCAGGTCGTAATTGTAGCCTCCCGGGATGTCAGGGTCTGCGCAGCGTAAATAATATTGCTTGAGCTGTCGTTCCATCCATGGCCTAAAAGATCTTAAGTGATCATCCTTGCGGGCCCAGTGCGAGGAGACGTACTCCTTTCCCGCTACTTTTTTGAAGCCCTGGCGTTTGCACTTCAGAAGCGATTCCGTACATCTTCAGAAAAGCTTCCTTGACTTGGGTACCAGTAATCGAGGGATCCCTGCCATAGTCCAATATCGGCGGAAGGCCTTCTAGTTTATAAATGTGCAATGAACGTCTTTCCTTTGTGTGTCTGTAGCGTCTTGGCTGGGTTTCGATCCACCAGAAATGGGAAAGGGTCTTGCGATGGTAGGCCAAAAGATGTATTTAATTCTTGAGGGAGATTGCGCAGCTCCTCCAGATGGTTGACCTCATAAGATAAGAGGGATCCCAATGGTTGGAACAGCTCCCCTTTCTGTGTCGGTTGGCAAGCTGGGTCGTATGCGAAGAGCACCGTTCCGCGTCCCCAACCATTCGCATCGGTAGTAGCCTCAAGTATAAGCCCACCCCATTTTCGCAAGGTAAACTTGTTGTATCCTTGAGCCCGCTGCTTGTGATTGAGAAATTGATCAATGGCATGATCGTACTGTAGGTGATGGTAAATGCCATAACCTTGCGCAAGTATATGAGCCGCTGGTAGGTCTGCATGTGCCACAACCACTGCTAGTCGAATCAGGTTCACGTCGGAGTCCAAACTTGTAAGCTGAGGCCCCGGTATGTAAACAGTGTTCGGGCATTCTGGGTCAGAGCAGAAATGCACCGACAATGAGATTTCAGGGTTTCCTTCTGGAGGGTCTTGTAGCTGGTCGTTGATGACGTAATTAATTCTGAGTTGTGCAGACGCGTATCTGTGGGAGACAGCCAGGGCCAGATGGAGCGGCTCCGTCGATTGACGATGCTCGGGCTTGCGAAGTAGATATGCAAGGGCTTTTGCCGCAATCGAATTACAAGTTGGCTCCTGATCCTCCATCCTGGCGCGATAAATCCCCGTCCAAATTTCTTTTGTATGCGAAGTCAAGCATCAACATCCGTGGTGCCATGACATAACGGAAACCAAGGTTTGAGCGCTCCATTGCGACAGAGGCGAGGTCCTTGAAAATGACAAAGACCATGGCTCCAGTTACTGCATCCTGTGTCTTTCCCATTCTGTAGGCATGAGCCTGAATCTTTTTGCTCTGAACATATGTTACTGACCCCAGATCACGCTGTGGTTCAAGAAGACAATCGGAATCTGTCAAACGATACATTGTTTTGTTTGCCAAAGGTTGTGACAAATTTGAAAGGTTTGTTGTAAGAGCGTTCCGTTCTACGAACGAGAAAGCTGTGTCTCCGAACATAACCGCTAAGTGTCCACACTCTTCCTACGATGCGACCAAAAAGATGAAGGAAAGATGGGAGAATCGCTCCGTCTTTTGTATCCCTCAATGGCCAAGGGGCAAATTTGCCTCTGGAAACCAGCTTTTGTTGCGCGATGGCTCGTAGAAAAAGGGAGCAATACAAATCCTGGTCGAAGATTGTCGAAGATTTCAAAAAACTTCTCCTCACTTCCCGCCACGTACTCTGTAAGTCCAATTTGCTCAGGTAACTTCTGGGTTTACAACTTTTCCTTCGAATATCGATTTAATCCAATTGCCTCCACAAGCTTGTCCGCATCCCTGGGGTGCTTCCAATGCTCTGGGGTTGGCGTTTTTGGATCCACATAGGAAACGTCAGAGTCACCATCTTCTGTTCCTTCTTTTGCAATGTCTTGGTCATTCTTTCTTTCATAGGTATCTTCGTTCTTATGGGTCCTGGTTATTTTTCTAAGTATTGTGAAAAAGTTGTATTCTGGGTCCCTCCTTCAGACGTTCCACATTGATCACTGGATTCAGCTGCTGTAGATGATTGACCCGTGGCCTTCGATGTAACTTCATCTTTGGAGTTCTTTGGAGGCTCCGTGAAATTTGGTATCTCTTGCTTTTTGCCGAAACGTCGACGTGACGACAACGACTTCAAGGTGATTCTCCAGCGCTGCAAAGGAATCCAAATGCCACTGCAGAAATTGTTCCCACCGAGCCCCCTGAGGAAGAAAGGTGAACTGGGGTGCCAAAACATGCCTAATCGTCACACAGGGGTCTGCAGGTAGATGAAATGCTGTGTGAAATCAAAAGAGGACTTCAATAATTCCTTTGATGATGTTTGCCACTGACTGTCGGGCCAATGGAAATGCTGCAGAAGCATTTCCGAAAGGAATGCAATAGAAACAACCTTGTGCTCAGGTTGCACCACCGGGCATCTCTTCTGTGAGGTTTATCAATAAATGGCAGAAGGGCCGCCACCCCTCCAAATGAATCAGCCTCAACGTATTGCGGTGCCCGTAGGAATATGTATTTCAATTGTGTATGTTAAATCGTTTCAAGGAAGTCCTCAAACCATGACGCTTGACAGACTTTGTTGGATTGTATATACTTTTTCGCGAGGCCCACGGAAAAGCCATGTGATGTCTTCCAATTGTCGTACGCTTGTATGGTCCGCCACCGTGCCGGAGGCACCTGGCGTGAAGCACGCGCGCGTGCGACCCTTGATGTGGAGTTTCTTTACTAGGACCGTGCGGTCTGGGAAAGAAACCAAAAAAAAATGACTTGGGCTGGCCAATTTGACTCTCGCCCATTCTGCTCCAGTCTGCTCCGGTCTGCTCCAGTCTGCGCTAGTCTGCGCTGGGTCCCTTTTCTCGTTGACTTTCCTTTATTTTCCTTGAGGGGGTCATAGGATTTCACAAGTTCCCTTTCAGGGGTCACACATTTCAAAGACTTCCAGCCTTCCGCTTTCGTGGCCGCCTGCAAATCGGAAGACAGGAAAATGTTACCCATCGGGGAGACCCGTGAACTGCACGCACAAAATCCAACACGAAAAACCTTCCAGGCAGCCTGAGGTAGGCATGAAACTACTTCCGCGTATTTCTCTCACGCCCACGGACTCCAAAAACAAAGTTGCCAGCTCTCTGAGCCAGCAAGATTCATCAATCCCTCTCCAAAACGCAGTTACCACCTTGAATTGATGTTGTCCAAGGCTCCCCCTCAAGAGGGCACCCTCATTGGAAATTCAAATTTCTGCTCATATCCTGCGACGGAGTTTCAACTGGATTTCATCTCGCTTTCTCTGACCTTCATCTGCCTTGACCCCCTTGACCAAACTTCTCACAATGCAAGTAACTCAATTCCAAAATTGGCAGTGGCCATCCCTAGGGAGGCATCACACACCCTAAAAGACATGATGACCTCTGTGACCCAAGCTTCAAGACACCAAACAACACTGACACATACTCAAGATACTTACAAAAAGGGCATTGAATGCTGCACTGAAACAAAATTGCAACATGCTCAGCAGCAGAACAAAAGAATATCGACTCTTCATTGGTAGAAATGTGCAGGCCACCGCATGCTGAAACATAGCTGCGCAACATGCCAGCAGTGCAGCGCCTGTACAACAACTTCCATTAATTATCAGGTTCCAATGGAATTCAGGACGAGTCAATCAGTAGATTTTAATCTAAAGGAAGCCCATCCAGGGTTGTCAATTCGAGGCGAGTCAACCAATAGCATCGATCGTTGGGCAAACAGTGGCTCCACCTGGTGACAACGAGCATGCATGCACACTGCGCATGCATCAATACCAAAATGCCAAATGCTGCGTGACGACAAAGAACAAATAAAATTAACGCCACAAAGCTAACAAACCCTTGGTGCAAACACACCGTTAAAACATGAACACAAACAAATGCTAACAAAATGTGCATGCACAACAATTCTCCCCAAAGTGATGCGCCCACCAATGGAAACATCAATTCGCAAATGGCAATTCAATTCGCAAAGAAAAAAACCCAAACCGAACGGCAACAAATTGATAGAAACCTGAGGTTACGCGAATCACCAACATGCAAACCAACAAATAACAAATTGAACAAATTGCAATGGCGCTGAAGTTCAGCTACACTGAAAATCTGAACACACAATTGCGCATGAACGCTTAGTGCTCAACTCCACTGACAAACGCGAGCACTCTGATTTCCCCATGGGAGTTAAAGCTGCTGCTCTCTCCTTGATCGGATAGAGAGAGCAACCTGAAAGCGCATGAATGACTAACTTCTTCATCGCCTTTGGGGCAGCAAGTGCAGCTGCCTTCTCCATCGCCTTCTTCATTGCCTTCATCGCCTTCATAGCCTTCATGGCTTTCATGCCCGCCATCGCAGGATGGAAGTGAAACTGTCGTAGAACTCAACTTTCGAGCACGCACTGCAGAAGAAATAGCGCTGCGAAAGCAACACTAACTTACAACAATGATGCTCGACACTGCTGCAAACCGAACAACCTGCATGTGCGAAACACAAAACGCACACTCGAACAACGCAAGCACTCTGAACGCAACGCTCTGCTTTTGCGTGCACGGAACCTATTGCCAAAACGCATTAACCGAGTACAAAATGCAAATCGCGACACCCACATCACGTTGCATATGCCACCGCAACTACTTTGCGAACGGAAATGCAAACGCAACGCAATGCGTCCGGAAAATGCAACAATCAACAATGAACAGCTGGCACGCAAAGATGCAACTTTTCAACTTCCAACTTTTCAGTAACGGCATATGCTCACCCTGAAGGCAAGCTGCCCCTCACAACATCTCACTGACAAAGCCCTCTGGACCGTCTACAGGGGTCTACTCTGTTATTGAACTGAAATTTTCCTCTGTGTGTTTATGCTTGCTGCAGGTCAGAGAAAGTCAATCAGCATGTCGCATGTCGGACTTAGAGTCAAAATCATGACCATCTCATCATTCCAGCATTAACCATCCAACAGCCGTGCAGCATGAACCGTATTAATTAAGCTCAAGTCTCCTCTCATGTAATTGTCAAGCTCAATCGAAGTGTTCGCATCCGTGTAGCAAATGGTAATTTCATCCATCTCACTGTCAGTCGTGTCATAATGAATTGGTTGTGGTTGTTGTCGCGATTGATCTTGCACTGTCAGTGATAGCATGGTGTCCTCATTGTCAATAGTGTCGCAACGGTCCTGTTGAAGTTGCGGTTGTGATTCCCCCTGGCTCTGCAATGACCGCAATGTGTTGTCACTGGCTTGCTGTACCCTGTTCATGAAATCATCCCATGTCTGCCTTGCAATCCGTTGAACATCTTGTACATCTTGTCGTGCAGCTTGTCGCGTTTGTGTTGTGATGCATTTTCCACCCATCTCCTTGGAGGAGCCAGGAATTGGTGCAGTTGACATCACATTGTCAGTGTCGGAGTTCAGGAAATGCTCGAATGCAAAATGCTCTCTCGCAAGCAGTCTCATCTCCATTTCCTCCACACCAGCATCCATTGATTGCATGTCGCCAAGGCTCACAATTTTCTCATTCTCCTCCTTCCGCTGAACAAATTATCCACTCGCATGTCTCTCCAATTTCAAATGATTTTCCCTCTTCTCCTTGTTCTTTACCTTCTTCTCCTTCTTCTTCTCCTTTTTCTCCAACTTGCGTTTCTTTTCTTGCATGCTTGCTTTCTTGATCTCCAGCTCGTTATTTTTCTCCTTGTTCCTCTTGCCATGAACCTTTTTGATTTTCTTGACAATTCCCTTTCCGTTACCATTCTCGAACTTCTCCTGCCAGGAAACATCTCCAGGTAACCCATTGCATTCCTTCACAATGTCTTGGTCAACCCCACACATGGCAATAGCAATTTTTCTCCAGCACCAAAATTGATCAGCATCAAGATGAAGCCTCCGGATTAGTGGCCTCAGGTCAGGCAAGTCATTGCTCTTGAGCCCAAAAGCAGGAACCAACATGTCCTTTGAACCATGATCGTCCATCTCTCCGTTAATCAGCTTGTCCTGCAAGAAGAAAAGCAATTGCATCGTGACCGTTTATTTAGTGAACCAGCCTTTGTTGCAATGCAGTGAAAGACAATGTTCCTCAGTAGCCACCAAATCTCCTTTCCCAGGCGTTGACAATTTTTGCAGAACCTGTCACTCCTCACAATTCTCTCAAATTTGCCGCTCTCAAGTTCCAACTATGTTTGTGAGAGTAACCATTTCTGTAAGCTCAATGACCAATCGGCATCAATTCCAAGTAGCCGCCATGGACAAAAGGAGTGCCAGCTCGGAAAGCAATAGATGAGAAATTTGTTCTTGCAATTGTCCCTGTTCAGATATTGCTTCATTTCCTCCACACCCTCCGTTTCAAAGCATCTCCTTGACATCTATCAACAACTTCTTGTCCTCAGCCTTGAAGTCGCATCTGAGCAATCTCCTGCCAATCATTCCGCTTCCCTTCGGTGCTTGCCAAAACCCTGTGCTTGTGCAAATGTCTACCACTTGCTGCCACAAGCCTCCTTGTCTCCTTTGTTGCTGAAGCTTCAGCTCTTCCAGAACCCCAATCTCCAAACCATCATTCTTCTCCAGCAACTTGATGATGCAGCTAATGCATTCCAGCTTGGCCCTTGTCTCAATGCAGAACTCCTTGACTAACCGCTTCATCGCCACTTTTGATGGGCTTCCCAACAAACCAAAACATCTTCTCATGGAACGATGCTCCACCTTCCTGAACTCCTTGAACTCAGCCTGCGCAAACATGGATGCTCCATACATCGCACAGGATGTCACCTTGCTGTTGTACAACAGAATTCTCGCCGTCTAGGGCACTCCATGCCAGGAGCTCAAGAGCAGAGCAACCTCATTGCATGCCATACTCATCCTCTGTGCCATTACTTTCCTGTGCTCTTTGAAATTGTCATCGTCATTGTTGATGAGGTAACCAAGATATTTCACAGCCTTTTCCGCAGTCTCTTTGACCAAGCCATCATGAATGGAATCAATCCTACCGCTGTCCTTCAAGAACTTGAAAATCAATAGCTCACATTTCTTGATGTTCAGCTCCGAGCCACCTTTGCAGTATCATTCAAAAATTCCTGCAATCGGCATTCGGCAACATGCGCCAATCTCGATACACATGCCAAGTCGTCAGCAAACATCAAGCGTGATCCCCTTGCACAGTGTAGCACTGGAATAACATTTTTTGAATATGTCTCAGCATGCCTTTTCAATGCTGGTCCAACAGAGGAATCCAGCACCAGTGAAGCCAGCATTGGAGCACAAGTCAAGCCCTGCGCTACCCTTGCATCCGTCGGCACTGGACCAAAGAGTCTTCCTCCCTGATCCACCATTGTCGTGTTGGACTCGCAAAGATTTTCCAAAATTGCTGCCAATTGTTGTCCCATACTCGGTGTGAGTCTTCTCCTGGAAATCGTTGACAGCCTTGACGCCCGTAGTGTATCAAAAAAATGTGAGAAGTCAATCATCAAACAGTAGACCGGTTCCCAAGAGCGTCGTAACCCTTGTGCTTCCATGGACTTCAAAATCATTACCCTCGAAGTCGTGGTGTAACCCTTCTTGAAGCCGGCTTGCTCCTCTGAGCAATTCCACTCCGTGGGCATAGCTGTTGCACACATTTTCTCCAAGGACCTTCTCAAGCGACTCTGCACTGAGATTCTCCTGAAGTCACCAGCAACCCAGTCTTTCACATCCTTCTTCTCTCTCTCCCAGGCTTCATCATAGATACCATTCTTGTAGTTGCACTGAATCTTGGAAGAACACCATGCATCCAACAACATCGAAGAAAATTGGCGCGCCTGAGTACCTCGCACCGTCATCCTCAGAAGCCCAAACATCTCCCAAACCCAACCATCCATGCCACAACATTTGCTTTTCTTGTAAACCCACAACTAATCCGTAAGTACCAGCTCGTCCATGAATTAAAAAATGTGTGTATGCCAATTCCTTAGCTTAATGTTCTTCCATGGTCTCTTCTGGCATCTCATACTTAATTTCAGAATCGGTGTCCAAGTGTCCACCTTCGTCCTTGCCCATCATGTCAATGATGCCCTTCAAAACCAAGTCGAATGTCCAGTAGGGGTCATATCCCGGGGATGGTTTCGATGACATTGTGCCGCGCATGTCATCCTGGTCATCCGGGCCTTCTTGGCCGTGTGTCATCCGAGCCATTTTGGCCGTCCGGGTCAGCGACAAATTGGGGTAACCCAACAGGAATAAACGGAAAAAACTCACATTTCATTACAGGCAAGGAGAGGGCCCAGAATTTGCGCGCAGCATTTCAGACGGCAAAAATGAGACGAACCGGGGCAACCCAACAGGAAGCAACGGAAAAAGCGCAAAAAAAAATACATTACAGGCAAGGGTGGGGGGCGTAGAACTTGCGCAAAGCGATTCAGACGGCAAAGAAGTGCGACAAACCGGTGCGATCCAACAGGTAGCAACGGAAAAGGCGCAAACTTCTTTACAGGCAGGGAAAAAGGTGCATAATTTGCGCCAAGCGATTCGGAAGGCAAACGTGCGACAAACCGGGTTAACTCGACAGGAAGCAACAGAAAAAGCACAAATTACATTACGGCCCAATTTGCGGGCAAGGAAAAAGGCGCGGAACTCGCGCAAAGCGATTCAGACGGCAGAGGTGCGACGAACCGGGGTAACCCAACAGGAAGCAACAACAAAAGCACAAATTACATTACAGGCACGTGAAAAAAGGTGCAGAATTTGGGCAAAGCGCTTCGGACGGCAAAGGTGCGACAAACTGGGGGCAACCCAACAGGAAGCAACGGAAAAAGCACAAATTAATTTACAGGCAAGGGAAGGGGCGCAGAATGCGCGCAAAGCGATTCAAACGGCAAAGGTGCGACAAACCGGGGCCACCCAACAGGAAGCAACGGAAAAAGCGCGAATTAAATTACAGGCAAGGGGAAGGGCGCAGAATTTCCGCAAAGCGATTCAGACGGCAAAGGTGCGACAAACCGGTGTTACCCGACAGGAAGCAACGTGCATAGTTCTCAAACTAGTAACGCAGCTGCAGCTGGAGGTTAGGAAATCCTTAAGGAAATTGATCACCTGGGACACCTTTTGCGTCCTGGGCAGCAACAATTCATTTCTCAATTATTTCCTTACGGATGTCCTTAAGAAATCCATTGGATCTCTCTGTCTCTCTCTCTCTCTCTCTCTGCGTCTCTTTCTTTCTCTCTTCTGCGTAATCCTTAAGGAAATCCTTAAAGACATCGACGGTGATGAGGATACAGACGATGCAAACGCGCAAATCGTCCGTCTGCGGCTATCTCCGGGAGCACTTGGTTCAGACGCTATCTCCATCACAACAACCAACAGAACCTCAGTAAAACCACAAAAACCCAAAACAACCACAGACCATGACAACCACCACCCAAACAAACATCAGCAAAATCAAAAAAAACAAAAAAACCTAAATTGTTTTGCAACTACGCTTCCATATGACATCCAAGCGTAGTTGCCAACAGTTTTAAGTTTTTTTGTTTTTTGGGTGTTGCTGATGTTTTTGGGGGTTTGGTTGTCGTGGTCTTTTGTTGTTTTGTTTTTTGTTGGTTTTGCTGAGGTTTGGTTGGTTATTGTGATGCAGATGGCGCTTGGACGATTTGCCAGAGATAGCAGCAGAAGGACGACTTGCTTGTTTGGATCGTTTGTATCCTCATGAGTCATGACTGTCGATGTCGGTGTGTCCCCAGTACTGGCCTCATTGGACGTCTGCCTGGCAAAACTCACAAATAATGTTGCAAAGGGAAGTTACGGAAGGGAGGAATTTATTATACCCAGGTAGTCCAAAACCATTGGAAAACCATTGTTTTTTTAAGCAATCTCTCGCAGGGTCCCTTATGTGAACGGGGGGGAGCCCGGGTTGGGTCTTGTGGTTGCTTCTCCCCTAGATTTGGGCATTTCAGTCTCCTGGGTGGAACTGGGTGCTGTTGCTGCCTCTTTTAAACTCTTTTCTTTCTTTTGGCTTCGAAAACCGACTGTGACGGGATCTTCTTGCTGTAAGTCCGGTTGTTCAAAATATGTAAAACAAAAAGAAATGAAAAATCCTCGGGTGTGCAATGCGACAGGTAAGCCTTTGTCTCCTCGTCGAGCTTCACTCGAACTGTACCTGGCACGAATGCAGTCCAATCGGGCAGAATGGCAAAAGACGCTGGCTCGATTCGAAGCCGTTCGATAACAGGATAACGGGCTGCACGCACGTCATACAATGTAGATTTCGAATTGCTTCATGCGGCTTGGTGGCTACTGCCATGGGTAAAGATTCTTTCCAAAACCATCGGGCGGCGGGTTCATGTTCTGAAAGAGCAATGAATATTTGTAAACGTTTTGGATGTGGAGCCAACAAAACTCTAGCCTTCCAGCTACAACAATGTAGCGCTTGCCTAACCAGGGTGGGAGAAGTTTCTCTGGGCGGTCCAAACATAAAATGCCCTCGAATGTGGGAGCCCAGGGTGCTCACGTGTGAAAAAAACCCTATCCTCAGAGATTGGGCCAAAACTTGGCCCAAAAGCGAATGTCCTGGGATTCATCTTGGCAACATCTCGCAGCTCCTGTGCAGCAGCTTCCAACCTGCGCAACCGACTTGGCTATGGTAGTAGTTACCTGCGTAGTCTGCAAACAATTCGGAAATAAACGGATCAATTGGCGTAAGTAGATTCAAACTAGCTGGCATCGCCTCGTCAACTCGAACGAGAGTCCGCTCTGGTGAAAGCAGATTCTGCGCTTGAATCATTGCAAGATCTGGTGATATTGATTCTGCTGGTAGTCGGACAGGTTCGCACTCTTCTGATACAGAAATAGAATCGGTAGTGGACTCAGGAATCTGAGTCGACGCTCCACCTCTGGCTGCCATGGTGCGTGATAGAGGGGTCATGCACTCCCTCTTTTGGGCAGCAAACCCTCCGGCTCGGAAGACACCTGATAAAAAAGGTGTGGCATGACTTGCAATTACAATTTGCCTGCCATGTTGGTAGATGAGACCACGTTGTTCTCGGCCAACTGGGGGATCCTTGCGCTATGCATGTCGTCAACAAACAAAATTGGTTTTGAATTCGAAGCGACCCAGTGCATTGGCTGCGGAGGGGAGCATTGAAACTGGTCGGACTCCGCAGTGGAATCTTGCGAGCATGCAGACATATGTGCACACAGCTGTGTTGGTGCTGGTCTTTGAGACTGGATAGAACGATGACGGTCGCATGTGACAGTATGAGCGTTAGAAGAAATATCCTCATACCCGCCGACTGTCAAACAAGTCAAAGTGCCCGGCATTGTTGAAGAAACGCTGTCAGGTCGGGCAGCCCCATCTTTGGACACCATTGCGCTGAGACGGTCAGCACGCCGGCCCCGGCTGCAGCGAATCGGCGTAAGCAATCGCGGTGGAAGAAAGGTGAGGACCTTTCGAACCGCTAGGCTAGACAGACAGACAGACTGACTGACTGACGGACTGACAGACAGACGAATATACAGACAGACAGACGGACGGACGGACGGACGGACGGACAGACAGACAGACGGATAGAGCACGCATTTGAGCAGGTGTTTCACACCCAGAACGGGAGCCACTGCTTTAGAAGAGCGAAACATGTCAGCCAAGAAGCTATCCGCAACGCGTCAAACTTAAATACAAGTAGGTTTGCTCGCGACAAAAGAGACAGGCACCTGCAACAGGAGAGAGACGGTAGCATAACTTGTATCAACATATTTGATTGAAAAACACATTTGAGCAGGAAAACCCGATACAATACGAACAGACGAGCTCGGGACAATGTGTGGTGCTTGATAAATCGTAGATGTTAAAAAAAGATATGTACCAAACTTTGCTCGTCAGGATAGGGCCCAGACAGGAGCCAGCACTAGGAGACACTTTGACTGGTTTACAACTCACACTTACAACAGGCTCAGAGTGGTGGACGGAGTGCCTCTTGACCCCAGGGTAGAACATCATGGTAAAGACATCGTTCTGCATGAAGCAATTGCTCACTCTCAAACTCCGCGACTCCACGCCTCGTGAGGGGAGACAGACGCTGAGAAGAAGATGATGTAGACAGAGTTGAACATCTTGATAAGATTGAACATGAAAATGAGCATGCGCGGCATGCAGAGAGAAGAGGATAATAGTAATATACGATCCGGAGGACGTCGCTTCCACAGTCTGTGAGGTGTTTCAGGTAGCAATCGCCTCGGGGGACGCCGTTTCCAAAGTCCGTGATGTACTACGAGCCAGTCACGAGGTCGTGCATCGTGCAACTCCATAAAGGAACCGTTTGGTAGATATGGCAAGTACATCTTAGCAATGGGGGACAGTCCCAGGCAAGTGCGAGCCCGCGCACAACAAGTCGACACCCATGTGGAGGATGCCAAAGCTCGGGAGGATAGCCAATAGCGACGCTGTAATGTACTGGTAGCCAATCACCGGGACATGAGATCACAAGGAGGTGCAAATCCACGCAAGGCAAATTGGTCTGCAAGTTCCAAGTAGAGGACCCAAATGTAGAACGGTAGAGAAGAATACTGGGATAGAATGTGGCTGTTTCCAGCCACATATTCTCGGGAGGAGTAGATGTTGAGAGGTGACCCACGTGAGACTGTAATAGGAACCATTCGTCAAGAGGTGCAAGCTCACTTACATCAAGCTGATGTCCAGGTAGACAGACAGACAGATAGACAAACAGACGGACAGACGGACAGACGGACAGACGGACAGACAGATAGACGGACAGACGGACAGACGGACAGACGGACACACACACACACACTCACACTCACTACTAACTCACTCACCCACTCACTCACTCACTCACTCACACATATCACATAAGTTATATCACACATATCACACAAGCGCGAACACGCACACACGCGTACACACACGCACACACACGCACACACACACACACACACGCACACACACACACACACACGCACGCACGCACCCACGCACGCACGCAAGCATGCGCGCACACACGCACGCAAGCACGCGCGTGCACGCACAAACACACACAAACTACTGCCCAGTCCCCCACACTCACTGACCCACACCGGCGCGCTTCCGCGTTCGTAAGGGGCGTTAGAAGTTCTCAGCTGAGCACCGATCATCAAGAAAGAGATCGCTGAAACGAAGCCACAACCCACCAACGCAAATAGCCCAGGAACGACACTTCCAACTTTCAGAGCTACAGGCAAACTGAAGATTCCGCAGCCAATCATACCGCAAGTTGCATGAACTGAGCGCCAAAGCACAGACCAAGGGCACCCTTCAGCAAAGGCGCCGCAGTCATAAGCATAGAATTACTGGGAGACTTCTCGGCGCCCTCAGCATCATTACTTTGCACTGAAGAACCTCTGTGTCGAATATGCATGGCATTCATTGAAATATCCAAAACACTTGAGCATGCAGAGTCACAATGAATTTATCACACTGCGACGTATCCGAGCGCGCACGCGACATCGCCATGTCCAAACTGAGACTTTAACATACAATATGACAACGAATTGAATGACAGCAGTAGTGTCTTAGGATATCATCAAGTGTCACATACCCCAGCTTGCTGCACATACTCGAAAACGCCGTTAACAACAACATCCCAGTACCCCAATACAATCGCACGACTGCTGACAGAAGTGTGTAAACACAAGTCTCCGTTAATCTGAATTCGTCCGGGCTCCTCTGCGCTAGACATTGTGAGCATGCGGCAAAGCTGCGCTCGGCAAGCTGTTTCGGCCAGCATCTTGCGGCTCACAGGCGCGATCCCATGACAAAAGCTTTCCAATCACGCATGTCCATGTGGTCCTGACGATGGAACGCCAATGACCACTGTACCGTGCACAATCGTTGTCCTTGCCACCCGAAGCTCCACGCTGAACCACTGTCTGACAGCGAAGCGTCATGAGTGCTGACAAGAGTGCTGACAAGAGCAAGCGATGGGAAACGAAACCAGTGCCGGGAGACAGAGATGAGAGGGGAGACAGAAATGAACAGGTAGACAGTCAGCCGGCCAGCCCAGTTAGCCAGTCAGCCAACCATTCACTCACTCGCTCACTTGGTCACGCACTCCGGCACGCGAGCAAAAACTTCCTCCCTCCCTCCCTCCGCCCGTCCTCATATGCTCATTCAGGCACTCGCCCAAACACCACTCAGGTGCCAACAAGAGCGCTCACTCCCTCGAAAACTCTTTTCACCTTAGAAAAGAAATCAAGCCGCAACTGACAGTCAACATGTCCAACTGAAAGTTGCTTCTGGTACCGCGAGGATCCGAGATTCAATGCCTGCACTGCGAAGCCCTTTGCCACCAAACATTCGAGAAAACCCTCGCTCGCTTGCTGAGTCGTGCTCAGCGTGCTCCATACCATAGTTTTCCGAAAGGGGCAGTCAAATGCAACAGATTCCATGGCGCTAGCAGTGACAAAAAGTGTCGCTGAAGTGGCCAGAGGATACCCTTTGACTGGTAAACAACAAAACCTCAAAGGACAAGTTGCGAAAAGCCGAAAAGACATGATGGGCCCGAGTAGGCAACGCCCTGCCTCCTCACCGGGGCCCTTAACAACATGCACCTCCGTCGTTCTTTCTTCACGCTTTACCCGTTCCCCATTGTCCTGCTTTCTAACCGGAGTACCGTAGGAACCCCCGCTCGGCTGGCAGGCAAGATAACACGAAATGGAAAGGTTGAGGGCCTCTGAAGGCGACGGCCTGTCTTCTCGCTGGGGCCTTAACAACATGCACCTCCGTCGTTCATTTTCAACGTTTCACCTGTCTCCCATTGACCTGCTTTATAACAGGAGTACCCTGGGGACCCCCATTCAGCTGGCAGACAAGAAAACATGAAATGGAAAGGTCGAGACTCGAGGGTCCCAGAAGGCAATGGCCTGTCTCCTTGCTGGCGCCCTTAACAACATGCACCTCCGTCGTTCATTTTCAACGTTCTACCTGCCGACCATCGTCTTGCTTTCGAACTAGACTACCCTGGGGACCACCATTCAGCTGGCAGGCAAGAGAACATGAAATGGAAAGGTCGAGGGTCCCAGAAGGCAATGGCCTGTCTCCTCGCTGGGGCCCCTAACAACATGCACCTCCGTCGTTCATTTTCAGCATTCTGCCGACCATCGTCCTGCGTTCGAACTAGATAGCCCTATAGGGACCCCATTCGGCTGGCAGGCAAGAGAGCATGAAATAGAAAGGCCGAGCGTCCCAGAAGGCAATGGCCCGTCTCCTCGCTGGGCTCTTAACAACATGCCCCTCCGTCGTTCATTTTCAACATTCTACCTGCAGACCATCGTTCTGCTTTCGAACTAGAATACCCTAGGGACCCCATTCCGCTGGCAAGCAAAAGAACATGAAATAGAAAGGCCGGGGGCCCAGAAGGCAACAGCCTGTCTCCTTGCCGGCGCCCTGAACAACATGCACCTTCGTCGTTAATTTTCAACGTTCTACCTGCAGA
>Ga0099797_100506_pt1 | contig 25086 bp, 19 predicted proteins | sample Uncmet_Sort48C_1_FD_89871 | JGI IMG/M metagenome (GOLD analysis project Ga0099797, IMG submission 89871) | Marine eukaryotic communities from CALCOFI LINE 67, Pacific Ocean - C012_Sort48C_1 | ecosystem: Environmental > Aquatic > Marine > Oceanic | place: Pacific Ocean: Monterey Bay | collected...
TTTTATTAAATTAAAAAAAAATAGTAATGATTATTATTGATTATTATTGTGTTTTCAACTTCGGTTTATTCCAATATTAATTAATTTAACTATTATTAGTAGTATAATGGTGTGCTTATATAAATAATAAAAATTAAAATCATGAAATACTACAAGTTTATAATATTAAAATATTAGTAAAACGAACGCACGTACAGAAAATACTGAACACATGCACAATTATTTTTTATACCAAAACCACATTATATAAGTTATACATCATAAAACACACGTATAGTCTTGGTGTGTAAACAAATTTTATTGTATCTCTCTTGACTCACTATCAATCCACGAGGCATCTTCATTACCAAAGTCAGCGCTACTACCATTCAAAAGGCCTGCTGTTTCTTCGATTCCACCGCTACCAGCAATATAATGATGCCTTCCAGTTATTCTACTATCAACAATATTTCCACCACCAGAATGTAATGAATTTCTTCTGTTGCTATCGTTACCATGATTTCCTTTTCTATCAACGTCACGGCGTAAAATATACGACGTTATTCCGCCAAGTAATTGCAACATTGTGCAAATAATCACTAAGCTTGTCACACGCAGCTCCCATAGAAACACGAGAGTAATTATAAGAAATGCAACAGCACGATATAAATTGTAAACTGTTACGCGTGAAGTATCTGGTATCATTGTACCCTTGTAAATAGAAACTGATGGTAATAATATTCCAGCGCAGAATGAAAATATCATAAAACCAAAAATTACTACCAACGTATAATCTTGAAAGAACATCGCCGGATACAAACTACATGCACCAATGATAAAGTAACGATGAAGTGTTACATTTTCTGGAACAATGCCGTCGTTGTTCGTCATAGTTGTTCCCATATTTAACGTTGGCCATGAAACTAATGGGCATATACTAGCACCAAACATGTAACATAAAATCAATATGGCAAAAAGAAGATCCATTTGTAACTGTGGCGCAAATGTCTTTGCATAGGTTGACCATGTGAAGAAAAAAATGTAAAAAGATGTATCAATTGACACTGAAACTGCTCCAAGCAACAAAATGTTCTTGTCTTTATAAATGTTTCGTGCTCCATCATACAACGTGCTCTCGCATTTTACAATCCGCAACCCATCATCAGACGACAGTATGCCACTACTAGTGGTACGCCCCCACTGGTCATTTTCATTATTTTCTAAGCCATAATTTTCATTCCATAAATATCTTAAAATAAAAATATTAAAACACGTAATCAAAACGGAAACATCATAAGATAGTAAGGGTCCACCCCATCGCATGTTTTCAACGACCCCTTTCCCAACGACTAAAAATGTTTCCAAATCAACAAATTGATCAATTATACCGCCAAGTAAACCAAATATACCTGTGCAAAAATGAGTAAATGCAAGAATATGTAATACTTCTGGTACATACATTTCTCTTTTTTTATATTCAGTAAATAACCAACATTCAAAACATGAAAACAAAATAGACATTTGTATGCCCAATATTATACGTGAAAGCAACACACAAATGAACGAATCGAAGTGGACTAAAATGCACGTTAATATATTTAGTAGACAAAAAATTAACACAAAACGACGACGTCCGAAACGGTCTGCAAATGTACAAAACAGAGTACCAAATACAACCGACGCAAAATAACTAGATGCATTTAACATGGGAATGTTTTCTGATTCGATACCATTTAAAGATGTATACACATCGTAAATTTTGTCGTACTGCAATTTTACTAAATATTCCGACGCAAAGATGGCGGGTAAATAACCTACGAGGTAAATAGATAATAAACGGTCTAAATTTGCGTGGCGTCCCATATCGTTATTCCGTTGTCGAAATACGGATTGTCCAAAACCTAACAATGCACCAATGATCATTAAAGCAAAACATAATCCAAACAATAACGATAATGGTAAATCCATGTTACAATGCCTGGGTATCTATGCTCACAATTAAATTACTTTCTAAGTATTACACAAAACAACAATAAAAAATTATTGCAACTATTAAGTAAAAGGTCGCGTTATAATGCCTCTTATCTTTGAACTATTATTCTTATGAACATAAACGTCAAATATATATATATATATATAATTTAAGATATAAACTATAATATAAATGATTCAGGTTAAAATATATAGGTATACGTATATATATATGAATGAGCTTTCGTAATTATATTATCTGCAACCTGCTCGCTCATCCAGCATGCTCGTGTATATATTACCAATTGCTGGGTGTCATGTAATTCATAATAATAATAATAATAATTAAAAAAAAAAATAATAATATAATAAGTTGTTGTTGTGAATAATATTATAGAGTAGTATACTAATAGTATAGTAAGAAATAATAAAAAATGTATAATAATAATAATAATATGTATTAAAAAAAGGTGTTTATAGTACCGTGCTTTATATAGACTAATATAATAATATATACTAATAATAAGGTCTAATTTCTTTTTCCTGGTGACGACTGAACTTACGCTGAAACAATTAAAACGCTTACGTGGTAGACTATATATGTTGTTGTCTATTTTTATATTTATTACTGATATTGAAACTTGTATTTCTCATCTACTTCTGATCAATTTTTGGAATTTTTTGTATCATCACGGTGGACCTGTAAAATTTAACATAAACGCCAACACATCCTCATGTTGTGGCATATCAGGATTTGCTTTTCCCATACTATGCTGGGCTGCAATAATTGGAGAATTATTATTAAAAACGTTTTCATGTTTAATGTTTCAACATTTTCTACTGGCAATACCATATTGGTTGCGGAAACCTATTACAGAAACCCAATCACAACGTCGTTCTTTTGGGGTGCAAACCATACATACGATTCGTTTTGATCCATCAATCTCCAATCTGTACGCCATTACATCATTAGATTGCAAACTACTATATTACTTTATTTGTATATATAATAATTCATACTTTTTTTTAAATATATTAAGTATATATATTTGTATACTAATAGTTCTATCAAATAAAATAGGAATCTTAGTATACAATTATATATACTTAATATATTTAAAAAAAAGTATGAACGATTTCAGAAATTTTTCCTTGTGTAAGAATAATAGAATTATTATTAAAAAAAATTAAGAGAATATGAATTATAACGACATACTATTCAAAAAAAAAAAAAATGAATTATAATTTTCAACAACAACAAGTAGTTTTTTTTTTTAGGAAATTATATTATCGTATTATATTAATATACGAGTAGTATTATATAGTAGTGTGTCACTCAAAAAATGATGTTTCGTACACATCCCTATAAATATATACAACATGGCAATTCGAATATGGACATTGGGTTTGCATATAACATGCAGTTTGGACGAAGCCTCATTCATTAATTCTCTATCAATTTTTATATCCACGTTGCTCAAGAGATGCAAGGCAAAATGAATTTGTTAATTGTTGTATTGCTGCATATAATAACAATAGCATATGGACAACAAGAACATGGTCGTTTTGAATTATTAATTTATAAAAATACATATTATCCAACGCAAAATGTATTGCTTCAATTTATATATAGACAATTGCGCGATGGAGAGCAACGTCCATTGCCAATTTTTCAACGCCCAGTAACGTTTCAATATTTTGTACAGTTTCAATTGTTATAATGAATAAAATTATATTAAGCACATTGGATTTTCCGTATCCGATTACAATAACAGCATGCCATTTTTTAACAAATAGCGTTTTTATAAAAGTAATGGAAATTAATGGGGTATTTCACATGAAAAAGATTCCACTTCAACCTATTGTAAATATTGCGATATTAAATGCTGGCGCTATGGCACTAATGAATTACAGTTTACAAGTTAACTCTGTAGCAGTGTATCAAATGTTTAAATTATTGAATATACCATTTTCAGCTTTTGTATATGCTTCTTTTTTAGGTAGGAATGATTTAAATTTATCAATTTTTATATCCTTGGTCATCATTTTCATAGGTGCTTTGTGTGTTGTATTGTCATCATCTATTTCAATATTGATAGCGAAAAATTTGTCGTCATCAGTAACGAATATTACCACAACCAAACATGTGTGGAATCTTATGATATCTGTATTTAAGAATTTTAATTCGATCAATTATGTTGGATTAATTGTAGGATTCGTATCATGTTTTGTTACCATTATAAATCAAATATATACGGGTGAAATTATGAAAAAATATAATTTGTCAGGAGTTCAAAATGCTCATTTAATAATGTTGCCGCAAAGTTTTTTTGCACTGATGTTGAGCTTTTACTATGAGAAAGATGCTTTTTTTTTATTAAAAGGTAGAATTATAAACTATATTGATGATGAATCTCAGGTGTTTAGTGATAATCGAAGATTATTACCAATATATATACTAGCAACCTGTTTCATTGCGCTTGGCATCAATATTTTAACACCATGGATTATAAAACGTACTTCAAGCACAACATATAATGTTGTTGGGGTGACAAAAACTACTTTAATTATTGTTATAGGATATGTTTATTTTAAAACTTATGAAAGTATGTCCAATTTACGATTAAACCTGGAAGTTACGGGAGTTATAATTTCATTAATAGGCATATCATTGTATTTTACATGTAAAAGTATGAAAGCGACGCAAATGTTGGGGTATAAAAAGAAGAAGAATTAAAAGCTATACAGGCTACATCTATAATGTATAGCCTATAAGTAAAAGAAGTGTCGAGGAAGTTTAGAAAAATGCACATCATAAAAAAATACAAAAATAAAATACTTTTACTACACAAATTAATAATAATTATTTTTTTGAAATAATTTAAAATATACATTTGTTACATTTTTTTGTCGATTTCCTATCAAGTTGTTAAAATTTAGTATACTAATATTGTACTTATTGTTTTTTTGTAAAATCGGAGGGGGGGGTGATTCTCGATTTTCCTGTGATCCACAATACCAGGTAAGATTTGATCGACAATAGGCATACTATACTACCTAGTTTTACTGGAAAAAAAAAAATAATATGGTATAGTATAATAATAATATATATATATATACTAGCACACTACAGCATTTTTTTTAATCATATTCATACAAAATATAACTTGAAATGCCTTCAAACACGTGTCTAACTGGTTATCGATAAATATCTAAATACATCAATACTACAAGCAACAGGTGAAAGTAACTGTAATTAAACTATACTATTTATATTCATAAAAGCATCTATTGTTGTTGCTGTACCCATAATATTATGTCGGAAGATGATAAAGAAACAGATATCAAATTGTTTGAAAATGTTATTGCCAATGATAATACCAACGACAACTCTCAAAAACTATCTGCAACATTAAAGTCGACCACAGACACAAAAAGACAGGCAACTCGATTATCACGTTGGTTTGTATCAAATCAAAAAACAGACACATGGGATGAAAAACGATTAAATACATTACATCGTTTCATCATTACCTTACTTGTTATTATGTACGTATGTCACATTCTTGCAAGTCCGTTCACGAAGATTATAGATAATACAACAACAACTATTGTAATTATAAATGTAGTTGAAGTCCTATGTTTAATAGTTGGTATATCAAGTTTAGTAAAAATGTTTTTTGTAAATGGTAGTTTGACAGCTACAAAAATGATATTTGATAAAGGTAATGTACGAACATATATTTATATATTTTGGATCATACGATCATTTATAATAGAATTTTTGAAAGGTCAAATTGTTTATAGTTTTGTAGTGGTATATCATAGCATTGTCTTATATTCAAGTGATATGTGGTATATATGTAATCGAAAATATTTAATCTTGAATTTCATCCTATTTTTATCAATATTGTTATATGAATTTTTCATATCAATCTCCCCAGTTGCACCAAGCGAGCCGTCATGGGTGTTTATGAATATAAAAACCACGGCAAATAGTTTATCACGCTCAAATCAATTTAACTTATTTGTAATATTTTTTGATGCACTAATAATCATAATTTATGATGTAAACCGATCAAAATATGTGATGTTGGTAAAAAAGAAAAAACGTTTCATATTGGAAATGTCATCAGAAAAAAAAAGGAAAATAATGACGTGGTGGAAGGTTGCTGGTTTCTTTGCTGTGATTGCAATGATAATTTTTGTATCTTTTACAATAATGAAAATTCCTTCTATATATTCCAACATAACACTGGCAATTCCATTGGGCATATGTCTGCCTTTAGTGGTTAGAATAATTTACAGCTCAAGCAGCACCGAATGGTACAAAATACTTTGTATGCTTGTACAAGAGCGGAGGGTTATTTTTCAATATATATTACTAGGCATTTTGTTTTATATCGACAACTTTTATTTGGGTGTGTCTACTGCAAGAATATTATTTCCAATTATCATGACTTGGTTTGTGTCGTTAGATTTTATAGGTGGATTTTTTCCGCGCAGATTTTCAATGGTACTAATGACAGCAATTGTGTTTGTATTAGTCTTTAGTATTTTCAATCATACATTTTTAAAAACAGATTGTGAAGAGCAGAAGTTAGAGTGGGGAATATACGGCGAAGAAATAAGCTACTGCGCTATTAAACGAGTAATATACCAAACCGTCCTTTCCTTAATGACATCTGCTTTCCTAGCAATATCAATGGGACGGACTGACAATTTATTTTTTTGCAATGCAAATATTTATAGATCATCGGGAACAATCAATCGTACAACTGTTAATGCAAATTATGTACGAAGTATGTCCATAGAGCAACGAAGCAGTGGACTTATTCGTAACATAGATCTAGCAAACGAAAGTAAACCATCTTATGTGGAAGAAGAGGATGTAAAGTTTCCAGATCATGATGATAAGAAAGCAGATGGTATGGTTGAAAAGGGATTACGCGCTATTGCCACAGCAGTTATAGGTGTATAATACGATCGTATCAATGATACTTTTATTATGACAATGCAGAGGATTGCAAAAAATTTTTAAAAACGTGCTGGGCCATTTTCACATATCACCGTCGGGACATACTTAGTAACCAGATCAGCATCCAATGGTGCAACATATATATATTAAAATATAACAGGTGAATATCATTAGGTATTCTCAATTCAGTATTAGTATTTACAGCATTGGTAATTTAAGGTGATTTCTTCTATAGTTTCAGCAGCGTATTTAATGTTGCGTATTATTATAGTGATAACAAAAAATCTCCGATATGCATGTATATATGACGCAATCTGTCAAATAGAAAATTTAAAAGGAGCAAAAGGAACATTCAAGGATCATCACTTACATTATAATTACATAATACATTTTATTATTATTATTTATTCTTTATTATAGCTAATACCGTACTTACTACCTGGATGGTATATAGTATTATTGTATTGTGGTATGAGTAAGTAACGAAGAAACGTGGCTAACGTAACAAGCTATAAGCGAACAGATACACACCAAACGAAAGAATTTATTTTATACTATTCTTAATTTGTAACGAAAAGAAAAAATACAATGAAAAATATTGCTCTCCCGATCATGCTTCTTCTTGCAGCCACCGCTGTCAACAGTGCGAACGACGCTTTCCTTCGCGGCAGCGAAGACCGTCCGGAAGAAGTGTCATTTTACTTCTTTCGCGGCGACACATGTGGCGATTTCAAACTTTATCCTGGTTTTGTTGCCTACGCCAAGAGGCTCTATCAGGAGGGCAACTGCACCAACCAGGGCTTCACTTTGGTGGACGGTTCTAAAGTCGGCGATTTGCATAATCTTGGCGCTGTCGGGAGGGCAACTAGGGTCTTCTATTATAAAAAGGCGGAAATGGAAACGCACTGCACTCAGTGCCTTATTCACAATTGCTGCTCCGATGGCTTGAAGTGCATCACAGATGGCCACGATGGGGCATGCACTACATGTACGGGACAATACGAAACAGTTTGTGGAGACAAGTGCTGCAAAGGCGGCCAAGAATGCAATGGTGATTCGTGTACCTTACCATTATTCCAGACTGCATAGCATTAAAATTATACGTACCAAAAAAGTTTATAAAATTGTTTTGATTCTTTTGTGATTAACAAATTATCATATTTAATATATTTTAATACACGGGTAGTATTATTCCAAGCTTGGCAGCAAGGTATATAAATATGCACTTACTCATTAATTTAAGCAAGGTATATATATATATATTTTACAATTAGTTCGTATAGTTTATAATTCACTCTCTCTTTTTCCTGCGGCGCTGCGGCGCTACACTATACAACACAACACCCACCACTCGCTCTTTTTCCTCCTTTTTGACGAATCAAGTCGATTAGTTGCTTTAATGATATAAAAAAAGTTAAAATGCTTTCTATAACATGAGTTTGACTGCCTAAAATATAACCCATGGCTGACCTCCCGCCATTTCTCCATAATGCCCAATAGTAGCATTACTTCTTTTTACCATATGCAATGGTATACCTTTCAAATCGAATGGTTCTTCAAGACCAAATTCTGATGAACCCCATAAACAGTCTGTCACGAAATGTATTTGATATTACAAATATTGTGTTAGAGAAATGTTGTTGTTGTTGTTTACGAGGGGCGGGGGGGGGGGGAGAGAGAGAGAGAACATACCCGGAATAGCTATATATCCAGGCTCATCAAACCGTGACCCGTTGAGCTTTGAATTCCCAGTGCCACCATATACAGGCTCTTGCTTACACAACAGCTTTCCTGTAGTTGCATTGCAATTTGTTAACAATGTTCCTTTTTCGCATGCATATACTTCCATACTCATGCATGTTGGTGCATGACAATGGAAATTTAAGGTTACTAATGTAGCATTTGCAATAGTTCCACCTGATATTGTATGTACCCACGTTTTCCCATCATTACTCAATGAACAACCTGGTATAGTTTTAGAGCATTTTGGCACATCATATTCCCATGGAGAACCAATTAACATCTGAGTACCAAATCCATAATGGACTGGGGTATGGTAAGATTCATCAAATGGTTGTACCCAAAACCGATACTTATGATGTAAAATTAAAGGCTGATCTGTCCATGGGATTTCTTGATCAGCATCAAGTAATGACCACATATGATGGCATGCCCATTGGCCACCTTGGTAATACCGTATATCACATGTTGGGTTTTTTTGCTCATTTAAAATTGTACTTGGAAATTTAGCACATTTTTGTGCAGCAAATGCAACACTGCCACCTCCCGTATCATATGGTTGACTTTCAACACTATGATATTGCAACGAACCAGTAGCTAATCCAAAAGCTTTTGGTTTTTCTGGGCATACACATGCACCTGCTGCTAATGATGACGATGGGACTAAAAGCACTTTGCTTGGTGCTTTGTTTTTATGATAACCGAATGAGGGTGTGTTCCCAATAGCATTGATGATTGGAATTAAACCGTTCGTTGCAGCAACATCAAATGTATAATAGTCTTTGCTCAACCCTTTTAACGGACGTGTTAATACTACTGTTCGAATTGCTCCCTTCACTGTGTTAGAAACAACTTTGACAGATATTGGTAACAACCTCCCGCCAGCATGGTTAGCTAATTTACGCTCCGTTACCGTTCCATTATTGCCATCAACAACAATGGTCCATGGTAAATCTTCCATTGCTTGTGCCCCAAACCCAACGCCAAACCAAACTGTTGCTGGCCCTTTTAGGGTTATTGTTGCAATATCCTTGTCTAAATCAACACCAATGTAAACTAATGATGAAGTTGCGCCGGATAAAGCATTAGTTGCATCAGAACCATCATTACCAGATGCGCACAATATACTAGATGATGACAATGTATTGAAAACTATGTTCACTGCCAGTGGATTGTTAGGATTAACCGTTATTGAACAACCTGGGGGGAGCGATGGGTAAGACCCAGTGCGGTTATTGTTGAAAATATGTTTACTATTAGCAGGAAATGATTCAGCAGCAGCACGATAACATTCTTGAAATGTTACAATTGGTACTGCGCATGTACCACCATATTTTACTAAATATGCCCCATCAATAACTTTGGATAGTCGTGTTGTCATTGGACATTCCAATAACCCGCTATACCTTGGATTTTGAGTAGGTGCTTGAGATGCCCGTGGCAAAGGACCTGGAACAAATGGAACATAATTTGTTGCGTTTTCATTATTTTTAGTAAAATTCATTTTTTCACGGTTCCATGTGTCAATTTGCATTGGAGTCACTTGGAACTCAGTCGGAGAATGTACAACTAACGCGTATCCTGGGGGAAATCCATGGTACGTTTTGCGATATTCACCACCATTACTGCTAGAAAAAGTTTGTTTGTAAGGCTGTTGTTGCTTTTGTTTAGGAGCGCTACCTTGCTCTACAATGTATTGAGGTTGGCTGGTTGCAATCATTCCATGCCCTGATTCTTTTGCAAGCTTTATTGCTCTAGGATCGTTTTGCCCATCAAGCATAACCTTTTTAAAACTAGCACCGGCGCCAATAATACGACTAACATAGTGGTGGTTGTACGATGCGGATATTGGCACAGAAATATCACCATTTTTAGTCTTTATAACTTGATCTATCTCCCAACCAACAATAGCCATTTTCTTATTATTGTATTTATTCACCATTTTTTCTGGCAACTTAGTTGGTACAAGTGGTTGCCACCATACTTGTGAATACCTAGTCGTTATTGGCGCAGAGTAAGCATCATAAAACTCAACGCCACCCGGATAGTCTTTATACTGCTTCGGAAACTTGCCTGGTATCCCATTTGGAGTGGGTGAAAAAACATATTCCCCATTCATATTATTTTCAGTGGTAGGTTCAAACGTATTAATAATGTTCCTGAAGTTTGGTACAGTAACTGCTTCTATAACAACAAACATCAATAATATCACCTGGCATGATAGCAATTGACCCATCGTAGTAACATCACTCATAATTATGTAGTTTTGTACTGGAATATAGCTTATCGTTTCATTCCTTGTAAAGGAAGTACTAATTTCTGATTATGTGCACACATTAACTTCAAGTTTAGGGCGAGAGGGTTGATTGATTACACTGAAAATGAAGAACAACATATAATAATAATAATAATAAAATAATTAATAATATAATAATAATAATAATAATAATAATAATAATAATAATAATAATAATAATAATAATAACAATAATAATAATAATAATATTATTAATAAAAAAATAATAAAAAAAAATATATATATATAATTTATTATATATAATAATAAAATAATAATAATAATAATATTTATAATAATAATAAAATAATAATAATAATAATAATATAATAATAATAATAATAATAATAATAATAATAATAATAATAATAATAATAATAATAATAATAATAATAATAATAAATAAAAAAAAAAAAATAACAACAAAAAACAAACAAAACACAAAATAATAAACAAATGATGATGAGATGATTATTTTTTTTCCAAGTATATGCACATATAGCATATTAGAGCTTTTTAGACTACCCCCCCCCCCTTTATACTCCATACTCCTAATCTCTCTTGAAGCCTGATGATTGATGATAATAATAGTATTATAAACTAATTTAATAATAAGGCCTTATAATTTATTATAAAAACTAATAATACAGAGGATAATAGTAAAAAAAGAATACAATGCTATTCGCGTCTGGTCACAGATACCTTATAATCGACCAGTCGCGAAAACCACAATATTCAATTTCTCGTTTTTAATGCTGTGTCCATATAAAATACCAAATACAAAAATGTATTGCTTATATATATATTATTATTTATAATAATAATAATAATAATAATAATAATAATTGCACAATTTAAATTATTAATATTTTTTTAATAATTATTATTATTTTTATTTATTATTATTATTATTATTTTTGTTGTATTTATTATTATTATTATTTATTATTATTATTATTAATATTTATGCAACAACACGTACACGACATACATAGATTTTGTTCAGGGTTGTAATCGAACAAACCTCTCCCAAAATAGAACGTGTGTATATACATATATATTTATACACGCGTGTTCATATACAAGCGATAGTGACACTGACGCAAACAGCGACAGTAACAGCATTAATACTGTCAACTATACAAAAAAGATGTTAAGAACTGTACGTTTTATTCATAGAAAGAACAATTATAATGTAAGAAAGATCGTAAATACTTTTAATAATAGTCATAACTATAGTTTATTAAACAGGCAGCGAGAGGGCCTGAACTATTTTCGGAGGAATGGTGGTATACTATCGTATTCGTCTGCTGCAGATGGGAGTAAAAGTGGCGGTAATGCGCCGCCTGAGAATAGCATTATTCAATCTACACTTGAACCAGAAGGACCGAAATGGGAAGTTATGTCAACTGGACAAAAAATTAAAGAAACTTCTAAAACAGGTCTATATTTAGGTATTGCAGGACTTGTTGTTACGTGTGGATATTTAATGATTAAGGAATTAATGCCCACAAAGTTGTCTGCCAATACAATCTTTTCTCATGCATTTGATGCTTGCAAAGAACACCCGGACGTTACCATGAGGCTTGGCCGGCCACTAAAAGCCTTTGGCCATGATCATGGTGGAAGGCGTGAAGGCCGTCGTAATTTTGTTGACAAGGATGAATTTAAAGATCAAAAAGGAAACGACGTAGTGCGAATCAAATTTGCAGTGGAAGGTCCAAGAGGCAAAGGTATCATTTATGCTGCTCGTTCATCAAATTTACATCGTAGTGATTTTTTATATTTAATCTTCCATTGTGAAAGTGAAGGTCGCTCGTATGCATTAATTGATAACCGTAAAGAAGAAACATTAGAGGAGGAACAATTAAAAATGGCAAATGCACTAGTCAATTTAGGTGCTGTAATGTATGGTTCGGAGCAAAATGATGATACACAACGTCAAAAAATGGAATTTGGTGAATTTTTTGATCGCATCAAATATCTTCAATGTGATAAGCATGGACTGGACAAGGAAGGGGATGACACGTGCGATAAGCTGCAACGAAGATACCCTGCATGGAAATTTGATGATCGTGTATATGTAGGTGTAGTAACACGCGACAAAATGGCACAATTATTGAAACAAGAAAACGAATATGCAAAAGCTAAAAAAAAAAGTCTGTTGCAATAAGGGTGGCTAAGCAAATTTGTGAAATAAATAAAAACGGTGATTAAAATATATATCCACGAGTATACTCGTGCATATTATTTTCTTACTCATTCATTTAAATAAAATTTTACGAGGTATACGTATATTATATGCGTGAGTAATACAAATCGTATTCATTAAGCTTATTATGCATATGATACGTTTAATAAAGATAAGTTAAAAAATAAGTTACTGTTTATAAAAAAAATATATTGTATGAATGTACACCCCAAAGGTAGTAAATTTACCCTAGATGTACATCTAATCGAAGAAAATTTCACATTCATACACATATACTTTTTTTTTAAAAGTATATGAATGTTAACCACAGGTATAAAATTTTATTTGAATTAATGAGTACGTAAGAGAAAATAATATACTTGGTATGATATAAATGTAATTAAGTTATCAAAAATAGTGAATGTAAAGTTTTCTTCGACTAGATCTAATATATTATATACACATATATGTTGTTATATGTATCTGTACACAATAAATACTTTTAAGTATTATTTTTTACTCTGTAATTGTAGGAACATTTTAACCTAAAAACTCTTTCTTTGTCATTCCAATTTCTTTGAACCATTGTTGTTTGGCGCGGATTTTTTCCAAACGTTTAGCTCTTGCAATTCGTTGTTGTTGTTGCGATACTTTATGATGTTGCTTTGTCTTTGCAAAGCGCATTCTCATACGTTTTAAATGCCTTTTACGGCGAACACCCGGTCGCTTTGTGCCTGGTCCACCAACTCCAAATATATTTGAATTCTTCACGCCATCTGTTGTTACACTTGCATCTGTACTAAAGCTTAATAAATTAACGCTTCTATTTGCAAAATGATATTTATCATTACTATTTTTCATCACCACTTTTATATTTGTATTTACTAAATGTTGTTTATATTTTACATGGTTCAATATAGTTTTCAACATCTTTTTCGTATAGTTGATATTATTGCTACTGCCACTGTCGTTGCTTGCGTTAATGTTGCTATATCTGATATATGAACCCGCGTATATATATATGTATATATATGTGTGTCAACCTCCAAATAGTTACATCATCCACTCATCTACTAAGATGCACTCACATGTGTGATTATTTTTATTAATTTTTTTTTATAATAACACACAGACGACTATTTATTATTACTTTTTTTTTTTTTTATTATTATTATTTTTTTTATTATTATTATAGTCTATAATATAATATAAATTCATCATTGTGTCATTCATTGTTATAATGGTTTTTGTTGATATTTTTGTAAATTGTAGTACATAGATTTATTAAGTGTATATATTGTAGTGTCATAGTATAAGTTTTTCAAATACATTTAACACTTAATTAAAAAACAAAGGAAATCGAATTCGAAGATATCAATAGGATTAAATTACAAAGATGGAAATGAAAATGTCTCTTCTCCTAATTTAAGTACTATGTTGGTAGTTTTGCTAGACTACAAATAGTATATCTTAAAAAAATATTCACTTACCTATTTCAATATTCTTGGTCTTGTGGCACAGCTCGAATTAGAATATAAGTCTTTAACAACTGATAACAAAGCAATTTCATAATCGTTATTATTTTTACTATTGTAGTAATTGAACCATATTATAATAATAATAGTAATAATATTATTATATTATTTTTACATGAAAAAAGAATGTATAAGGAAAATATGAAAAACGCAAAACATGTGTCCTGGGGATCCGAGTAAATTATTAGCTATTATATCTTGCAGTTCTCTCACTGGAGGATAGAATACATACGCGATCAGCATCATTGGATTGAAGATGAAGAGAAAGGAAAAGGATGAAAGAGGAGATGGGGGCAAATGCTTGGAAAAAAGAAATAATATAACAAACAAAGAACATAATCGAGCGGCAAGATTAACAGCAATAGAATTGGCGATGCAAAAACATAGAGAGAAAAATATTTCTACCAATAATGGCGGTATAGAATATAAAAGTACGATGAAGCAAAAGGCATTGGAAGGCGTACCCATAGATTTGTATAAATGGTCAAATGAAATGAAAAGAAAACAAGATAAAATAAACATAGTGAATCTTGCGAAACATACGAAAGAAAAGAATGCCAAGGTCAATCCTACAGCCGCAATGGAAATCGATGGTGTGCATATAGAGCTAACTACCGTTGAAGATATTGAGGCGCTGACTAGGAAAGATTATTGTTACATAGTAATGCAAGCTATTTTTTATCACGTCCTATCCATCGGTGCGTTCATATGCATACAAATATCTGTGAAGGGGGTTGAAAGCTTTTCAACACCTAAGGCAGAGAAAAGCACATTCGCATTTTTCATTGCGTATATGTCTGTCAGTGGGATTGCTATGATTAATTGGTTTGCTAAGACTCCAACAAAAAGTACAGATAACTTAGAGGGTGGATATTTGGGAGGGCGTGTTGATAGCAGCGAGGCAACTAACCATCATGCTGGGCAAAATATTGTACGTAAAGCAAAAATATTTTTAATAGGTTCTTTTGTGCTTTTTGCTATTGTGATTTTTATCACACCAAATATCGAAGTGAAAAAATATACTACAGGAAAATGCTCAAAGAACCCTTATTTTGATGGTGTGTGCCAGTCTCCGGATATTTATTATTTTAGAAAAAATAGTTCTTTAAATCAACAGATTCAGAAGTATAATATCCCCGACAGTAGAACAAGTGCCCTAATAGCATCGATGTATATTTTGTTGAAAGATAGCTCTATTGATAAAGATAGATACCCTAACTGTGTTAAAAACATGATTCAATATAGTTGTTCATTAATGTTCTCACCATGCGCCACAAGAAATTGCCAGCCACTAACTAAGTGTACTCGCCCTTGCAAAAGTCTTGTTGCACAATGTCCTGATTTAATGAGCATTTCGTTTTGGGGTAGAAATTACAAGGATGATTTTGATTTTCTGAGACAAGTCATAATATCTCTTTTTGGGAAGGAAGAAGGTCAGTTTCTGCTAACAATTTTAGACTCTATGAATACTTGCTCCCAGAGTCATGGTGGCGGAGAAGAGAATCACAATAACGATGATGAAAATTGTGATATTCATTATGAATTTGTTTCTGGGAGCCATCGCTGTAATGCCAAATCTACGACTGACAATCATGACGATAGTGACGTTATGGTAGATCATGTGTTTCTCGAACAACTTACGATTGTTGCTACGTGTGTGATATTTGTTTGTTATTTATTTATTGTTATTCTTTTCCCACATTATAATATTTTCTTGTACAAAAGGCGTGGGGTAAAATATTGTGCGTTTTTTATAACGTACATAACGGGTATGATTGTATTCCAAGCTGGGGTTGTTTACAGGACAATCGAAGTAGTGCCATATTTTGCAATTGCAATAGCGTGCGTTTATGTGAGTTTAAATGTTTTCGCGGTAGATGTAGATAATTTAAGGGATGAAGATGTGAAATATAAAGGGGATATAAATACTTTAAGCCCAAACAACATGGAAGGTACGTTAATGAATTGTATGAGCCACAAATTTAATGCATTTTTAGCGAAGCACAAAACAATTGTTACACTTATCTTGAAAGTGAAGAATGAGTTTTTCAGTTCATCGGGAAAGTATTTTTTTTACAAAGTTGTCATCCTTGAAGTATTTGAAGTCGTGGTTCAAATATCTGGAATGATGCACAATAGTAATGAAGTCAGTATTGAAATCACATTAGCCACCACTGCCGCTGTGTGCTTAAATACGATTCTAATGCCAGTATTTATCTTACTTGTGTATAATTATTGTGGAAAGAAAATTGCGTTAGCTGGCTTTTTAACAACAGAGATCATCATTGATAAGTTGTACATTTCGATAGCTCTATATATTTTATTTAGAGATGTGTCGATTTACAACATTCGCCCAAATAAGAATATATTTGAACATGCAGCATTATTGGTCCCTGCTTTCATGACATTTGTAGATGTAAGAGATATCTTAGTTATCGGTTCTGTAAAAGAACAAAATAATTTTAAGTTAAATAAACATAGTACCAGAAGCTTCAGAGAACGAAAACTTCAAAAGATGATAGAATATGGCCGATTGCCTAAAATGATCAAGTTTATTGGATTCACGTTTTGTCTGGTTGGAATTGCTTTATTAACGCATATTTTATTAGTTAATCACAATATGTCGACGGAATGTGGAGCTCATGTGGGAATTCTATTGCAATGTATGAATCCAAAAATTTATTTTCAAAACGGTTTTTTTGGAGCACCAGCGTGCAATTTTAACGAAGTTAAACGTTTCGATTGTAGCAACATGAATATTGATAATAGTAAAGTAAAGTTATTGCAAGAATCGGAAGATGAAAATACTCTATGGAAGAACTTCACTAGTTTGCATACAGTTGATTTTTCATACAACCAAAATTTGAAATATTTACCGAATTCAATGGCTAACAATTTATATAACTTAACGTCAGTTGATATTTCTCACACCGGTGTCAACACAATTCCGTTTGGATTGGCAAAGCTTAAACAACCTGATGGATCAAACAATAAAATCAAAATCTTTAAAACATCTGATTCGCCCGCCAACTATCAGATAGATTGGAGTAACATAGGCTTAAAATCGAGTGATATGACTTTAAGCAATGCATTTAGAACTCAAATGTCCGAATCTATTCAAATTATAAATGTATCCTCAAATGAATTGGAAAGCACGCCCTTATTTCTAAAAGAGATGAAAAAGAAAATTACTTTCGATATAAGCAGTAACAACTTAAAAATCATATCTAGCAGTGATGGTCTACAAGAGTTTTATAGAAATCCAAGAACCTATATAAATATATCGAATAACCCGATAGAGAGCATCTGGTTAAAAAATGAATACCGCTTTCAGCTTGAGAATCAAATTAATCCTAAGTATTTAAAAAGGGTCGAAGTACACAATTATCCTGCATTAAGAAAGATTCCAAACTATGTATCTAGTGAAAGTAACAATATCGAGACGCTGGTCTTAAAAGGCATACACCTTGGCACCAGAGTAGAAATTACGAGCGACACCTTGATCGATGAAGATATTAAAACAAAGTTGTTAAGTAGGAACAAGAAAAGTTCGCAAACATATGGTATACAGTTTGGAAACTTTCTTCAACAACATCGTTTATGCCACTTAAAGAAATTAAAGTTGCTAGATCTTAGTAGCAATGGGCTTGGTGAACTACCGGAATGCTTAAAGAATTTGACCGAGTTGCATACCTTTCAGGCACAGATCAATACTTTTCCAATTACTAGGTATTGCAACGGCACCAAAGGCGCTGAATTTTACGATTTAACCGTTTTGAAAACGGTTCTGTCAATTCCAAATTTACAATACCTAGATATGAGTGTGAATGAGTTAGGAAAGCTGCAACCAGAAAAGGAAAATGAGGTGCTAAAGGAATATTTACCAAAACTTACTACTCTTAAGCACCTGAAAATGGATTACAATTATCTTGGAAAAGCAACAATTCCAGACCTTTCAGGACTTAAACATTTGAACACTTTAAAAATATACCCAATGTACAATGGAGACTTTAATCGTTTACCAGAATCAATTTGTAACTTAAATTTTACGACCAAAAACAATTGCAACATTGGTCCAAAGGGGGGAAATATATCGTGTCACAGTAACAAAAGGCTGTTATGTATAACTGATAAGGTAAATAAAACCAAAATTCGATGGCCAGATGAAGCAAATGATGTTGATTGTTTAATCAATGCGTCTTTTTACAAATTGGAAATGGAAAAATATGGGGGGGGATAATTTATATTTATTATTATATATAAGGACATTTATAAAAGATTCAAGCTCTTATAAAATATAATAATACCGCATAATCTCCCACTTCTCACCTTTTTTTTATTACACACACACACACAGAGAGAGAAACAGGCAAACAAACAAACTTTGTATGTTACGTTACTGCTACTTGTTCTTTGATTTTCTCAAGGTTTTTCCTTTTTGCATATATTCTTTTTTACTTTCACGCGATCCATATACAAAACCATTTTTATCCAAGCCTCGAGTAGAAGTTTTAAACATGAAAGATCCATATGTATGTGCTCCTAAATAATGCATGTGTAAGACAATTTTTGCTGTATTGCGACTATCAATAAGACCATCATGCGCCCTACCATCAAATGTCATTCCAAGTCGTTCAACGCATTTTTGCAATCCACTTGCATCTTTTGTTTTATAATGTCGACGAAATAAAACTTTTAAATCAATCCATCTATCAAATAATTTTGGTATTTTATACTTTTTATACATTAATTCTTTTGCTAATTGCGAAACATCAGCATCAGACCAAGTTGTTATGTACCATTTTCCAACTCTTTCATTATTTTCATTAATTAAATTATGTTTTTTCAGCCATAACAAATATTTATCTAGCGCCTCAGGTAACGTTGGGGCACCATTTACCATTTCTTGGGTAATATCTGTTAACTCTATTGAAAATTTTGTTAGGGTTGGATTGAAAACAGGTCGAACATATGTATTGAATTCATCAATTATTCTGCTATTTGGACCATCCAACTTTACTAGTACTGATGGAAATTGGGTAATTTCTGAGATAGGCTTCATTTTTTTCCTTTTATCTGCCGTCCATTCAAAATCCAATACAACTAGATGTGTTAATGCTGGTAAGACTTTTTTACATTTTTTATTTTTAAAATCAGCGGCAGTTGGAGGACGTAAACTTCCCCATCCTTTTCGTTTCATGAATGCTGTATATTAAAATATATATCTATACAAATTCTTTTTGTTTTCTCTAATAATAATATACTTTCAAAAATATTATATTTATATTCCTAAATGAAAAAAAATGAAATAAATATATAAATTTATGGGGAAAACCTGTTGCAAACTCGGATGTAGCTTATTTTAAACACAAGAAATACACACAGCTTTGGCGGCACAGGGTAATTGTTTCTAACATTGTTTTCTAACACTTTTGCCTGTACAAATTCTTTTTCTCCTCTGCGATTTGTGAGTGCAGAAAAAGTGCAGTCGGTAATAATGGTGTCTCACAGGCACACACCATTATAGTGATGATTGCATTTTTTCTGCAGTCGCTTATGCAATGAATTTAGCGAAATGCCACGCCATGCTACTGTGTGCTAAATGGTCTAGTAGTATTCTCCTGCTTCTGTTTTAAGCACACAATGCATCGTGCTATGACCATGCTATTGACGATGTTCATGATTGCTGCCGTTTACCAGTTTACCACCAGTAAAATAATAATATAAAATAAAATGCTAAATAATAATAATAATAATATAAATAATAATAATTGGAAAAAAAAACGGAAAATCCACCAAAAAATTCTAAAAATATATTATAGACATATATGTGTGCATATATATAGACAAAATATATACATAAAGCAGGTAGGTAATAACAATCTCACACGAACACATTTAACACATGGTCGTACAACAATATTATGCATGGCATATCGAAACTTAAAAATACAAGGCGACGTGTATGTCTTTTCTTACAACATACAATTTATAAAGAGCGGGCTATAGAACACCATGTCGTATCATAAATATTTGAAGAACAAACAACATCGAACATATATTTCATCAAAATTTATATTTCCATTTTAATCTTTTGAACTCGTTCGAATTTATTACGGGTGATATATTTATTCATTACACCTCTTTACGCGATATGGACCTTTGGTAGCGTGATTATCGATAAATACTCGCATTGATCACATAATAAGGATGTATATATAGTATTCATCAAAGGTATAGGAAATAGATATATAATATAGTACATGTACTACTACTGCTATACTACTATTGTCGCTCAAATCTTAATCTGCAATCACCCCCCCCTCCGATTTTACAAAAAATAAATAAATAAGTAAGTACAATATTAGTATAACATAATTTAACAACTTGATAGGAAATCGACAAAAAAATGTAACAAATGTATATTTTAAATTTCAAAAAAATAATTATTATTAATTTGGTAAAAAAATTGTTACATTTTTTGTCGGTTCCCTATCAAGTTGTTAAAATTTAGTATACTAATATTGTACTTAGTTTTTTTCTAGATCATTTTACTCAATTAGTCGTTACGGTTAGGTGTAGTATTATAATCTGTTTATTTATTATTCCATTTTTCTACTTGTTGATCCACAAATTCTAATAAATTTCCGCATATATGCGATCCGTTAAAAAAAGATAATAAATTGAAAATACTTTTTTTTTTTTTACAACAAAAAACCTAAAACAACATATGCACATACAGGTATTTTTTACCGCAAAAGGAAGAAAATTGCACTTACCTGCGACGGAAATAATACACTCTAACCAGCTGTTGTATCTCAATACGTAGCATTTATAACGTTTCTACGGTGAAAGTTCAAAGTTCTGCAAAATAAATATAAATTACGGGCACACCTTGTATGTCTCGCCAGCATTATATTGATGTGTCTGTTCGAATAAAACCAACCAATGGAAGCGAACGTGTTGCTGTTGGTGTTGCTGATAATAAAGTGCAAGTTAATGGAAAACAATTTTCATACCCCAAAGCAGTAATATGTGGCAGTGACCAATCTCTTTCATATAATGTGATAGCCAAGCGTTTGTTAAATAAACTTGATGAAGGGTACTCTGTTACGCTATTAGCGTATGGCCAAACAGGTAGTGGTAAAACGCATACCATGTTTGGGCCGCCTGGATCTTTGACAGAAAAGTCGCTAACAACAGTTCGCCACGGTGAAAGTCCAAAACAGTGGGGTATATTTCCACGAACAATGCTAACATTATTGCAAAAGCCTGATTTTGGAAGCATGCATGCCAGTGTTATTGAGGTATATCAAGATCATGCATATGATTTATTAAACGATAGGAAAAATTTAAAGGTTGGCAAATCAAGAGTTGCAATGGCGATGAGGATTGACAAAGGGTCTAAAGGTATAGCAAGGAATAGTGGTGGAAGAGGGTATCCAGGAATGGATAGATATAAAGAACAACAGAGACAAAGGGAGGAATTCAAAAAAAAGCTAGAAGAACGCAGAAATGCAGCAAAATCGTCGACGGCGCGTATTTCTTCAACAGGTCGCTCTGCAAATAAGCAACAAATCGAAGATTCTTCATTTGCAACTGTTGGTGAAAAATTAATTGGATTAAAAACACCAACAGATATCGCTGCTTTATCGAGAAAAGTTGAAGCATATCGTATAGCAAAAAGTCATGCATTGAATGATCGATCCTCGCGTGGCCATTGTCTAGTAAAAGTACATGTTGTGACGAAAGAGCGTAATACTATTACAAAGCGCCAGATTTTATTTGTTGACTTAGCAGGTAGTGAAAGAATTGCAAAGTCAAAAGTAGATGGCATGAGGCAAAAAGAAGCATTAAATATTAATGGTGCATTGTCCACGCTGGGGCGTGTAATTAAAGCATTAGGAGCTGGCTCAAAGCATGTGCCTTATCGCGATAGTACATTAACAATGCTTTTAAAGTCAAGTTTCGGTGGTAAATCGTGTACATCTGTTGTTATAAATGTTGCTGGGGGTGTAAACCATATGGAGGAAACTTTGTGTTCATTAAGATTTGGTTCTAGAATGACACATGTACAAAATAAGTCAACAATAGTAGTTGGTGAGGATACCAGCGGGTTGACATCAAATGTAAATATTGAAGAAGCTATCCATAATATTAAATCGACGCTGGAATCTATGAAACAACGTGGTCTAGGTCCAAAGTTTAGTAACAGTGCAAATTCATCTGAAATTAAATCTTTTTTAGAAAATTTAGAAAAAGAAAAAATGTATAAGAGGAAGCTAGGTATAGCGCAACAAGAAAATTTAGAACGACCATCACAAGCAGCTCGCCAAGCAATTAAAAATTTGGAATTTCAAGTTGGAAATATGAATATGATTATTTTACGACAAAAAAGTATCAAAAACTTTTACATTGAACCATCTACTGCATACATAAATAAAGAAGCGGAACTACAAGTTTTATTGAGTGAATTGCAATTAGCTGGTGGTGGTAGTGTTAATAATGTACGAAAAAAGTAGTTCTTTTGAGATCCGAAAATATATATATGTATATTGTTTTATTACAAATAAACCTTTTAACTTTAAATCCCCATACTCTATCTTTATTTACGTATACACCTTTTTTCGTCTTTGATACGATTATACTCGTATATGTTTACTCTTCTTTTCGCATACTTCTAAAAATGATGTTATTTTCTATTTCCGGATCAGATTTTGAGAAAAACGAAAATATCCTTTCTTTTAATGCTTGTGATCTAGGCAGGTTTGAATTTAACAACATACGAAAATACAATTCTAATTGGCCTCTGCGTTTTTCTAAGTAATTTGGTTGCCTATTGCCAAACCATTTCTTCTTTGGGAATCGTAGTACAGATAAAGCATCAGGGGCGAATCTAAGTAAGTCCTTGTGAAACTTCAATATACTAGAATATCTACGACAGACAACCCACTTCTGCGTACCGTCTGCAATAACAATTTTATATGCAGCATAATCATCTGCTATTAACGTAACACATGGTATGCGAATAGATAAGGCAGCTAAATTTACACAATCTTTTTGAGATGACTTTTTTGATGATATATTACCAGCATTGCTATTAATTTGGATATTACTGCTATTATTAGAAGAAGAGGAGGAGACACTTGCAATATGGGATTTTTTTGTATCAGCAGGTAACTGCTCTCCTTTCTTATTCTCAGCAATGGATGTCATTGGTGATATTTAACTAGCAATTACGAAAATATTTTTGATATTACATGCATGTCATTATATGAAACATGCTACTAGCGTACCAATCGCACAAAGTGCTGATCTATTCGGGTTATTGTATACATTTAGTAGTACTGTGTTGTTTGTTATGTATTATATTATTAATATTAATTTATTATTGTATAGTAGTACCTGTTGTAAATTAATAATAAAATTATTATTATTTATAATTTATTATTATTATTTTTTTATTAATTTTATTATTTATTATTATTATTATTATTTATTATTTATTTATATTATTATTATTATTATTATTATTATTATTATTATTATTATTATTATTATTATTATTATTATTATTATATTATTTATTATTTATTACCTGTATTATTATTGATGATATAATGGACGGACTTCGTCGACTAAATATAATTAATAATAATTAAATTAACTTAAATTTATTGCACTATTATTATTATTATTACATGTTGTATAGTAGTATTATTATTTGTTAAAAGAAGAAGAGGTATAATATTATATTTTATTTATAAAAAATGTATTATTATTCGATTGGTACAATTTATATCGTCTACGTCTTCTCTAAATGTAGCGGTGCTATATTTTTAAATATCAAGGCATCTTTGGAAACGTATACTCATAATATTAAACAATTATGCGTGCAAAAAACGAAATGAACAAAATACAATTCCAAATATGTTTCCTTCCAACTTTCCTTTTTATAATAGCAACGAGTGGTTTAACAATAGATAAAAAAACAAACGTTGTCATGTTATTTGTTGACGACTTAGGATATGGAGATCTTGGGTTCACAGGACATCCAACCACAAAAACACCAAACCTTGATAAGTTAGCAAATAACGGTAAAATATTATCTAATTTTTACTCTGCGTATCCTGTATGCTCGGCAAGTAGAGCATCTCTTATGACTGGTCGTCAACCAGATCGAATCGGAGTCCCTGGTGTCTTTGGTCCAACCGTTAATGTAGGGCTTCCGCTTAACGAAACCACTTTAGGCGACCAGTTTAAAAAAGCGGGTTATGCAACTGCAATTATGGGGAAATGGCACTTGGGTCAAAGAGAAATGTTTCTTCCCGGTTCAAGAGGCTTTGATACGTACCTTGGTATTCCATACTCTGATGATATGGGCGGTGGAAGGGCT
>Ga0099797_100507_pt1 | contig 25034 bp, 19 predicted proteins | sample Uncmet_Sort48C_1_FD_89871 | JGI IMG/M metagenome (GOLD analysis project Ga0099797, IMG submission 89871) | Marine eukaryotic communities from CALCOFI LINE 67, Pacific Ocean - C012_Sort48C_1 | ecosystem: Environmental > Aquatic > Marine > Oceanic | place: Pacific Ocean: Monterey Bay | collected...
AGTTATTACGATTTTTCGAACAGTACGCAACTCTTGGTGACAAGATTGATTTCCTTGTAATCAAGAGTATGTTGATGGAAGATGACTGAGGTTAAAAGAAGAAAGATGAACTTCGTGTAATATAAGAAGATAGTTGGTTGTCTTCCAAACCCGATAATTGGGGGACACGCGTCTCTAAGCAGCGGGGGAAGGTCACGCTTAGAGGGGGACACGGTGTTTTTCCGGGCCTCGCTCCGCTATTAAATTTCAAGTGGTTGTCTTCCAAACCCGAAAAATCCGGGACACAATCCATGTAAGCAGTGTGAATAGCCTCGCGAAAAAAGCGGGACACGGTAATTACCCGAATCCTCTATTTTAGAATGGTTGTCTTCCAAACCCGATAATTGGGGGACACGCGTCTCTAAGCAGCGGGGGAAGGTCATGCTTAGAGGGGGACACGGTGTTTTTCCGGGCCTCGCTCCGCTATTAAATTTCAAGTGGTTGTCTTCCAAACCCGAAAAATCCGGGACACAATCCATTTAAGCAGTGTGAATAGCCTCGCGAAAAAAGCGGGACACGGTAATTACCCGAATCCTCTATTTTAGAATGGTTGTCTTCCAAACCCGATAATTGGGGGACACGCGTCCCTAAGCAGCGGGGGAAGGTAACGCAGCAGGAGGGACACCGTGTTTTTCCGAGTCTCGCTCCGCAATTAAATTTCAAAATGGTTGTCTTCCAAACCCGAGAATGGGGGGACACGCGTCTCTGAGCACCGGAGGAAGGTAACGCGGCAGGGGGGACACCGTGTTTTTCCGAGCCTCGCTCTGCTATTAAATTTCAAAATGGTTGTCTTCCAAACCCGAGAATGGGGGGACATGCGTCTCTGAGCACCGGGGGAAGGTAACGAAGCAGGGGGGACACGGTGTTTTTCCGCTATTAAATTTCAAATTCGTTCAAAAAGGTTGAAGACATGCAGGAGAGTGTGCAGGAGGCCAACAAGCGGACCGCGGAAGTGAAGCGGGCGGCCCTGAAGAAGCAGGAACAGACGCGGATCGAAGCCGAAAAGAAGGCGGAGAAGAAGCTCGAAGAGGCGCGGGCCGAAGCCAAGAAAGACCTGGAAGTACAACTGGAAGTCGCAAAAAAACGCCAGGAGCGGGACGTACAGAAGGTTGTCCTTTCAGGGTCTTATAGCTGGATCAATCTCTATCAATATGAAGTCATCAATATAAAGTCATGGGGTTTTTAATCTTCAGACCTCAATCAACCTTTAATGATTTATGAATTGAAACACTACAGGAGAAGCAGGCTCGGCAGGAGGCGGAAGCTAAGGCCACGGAGATGACGAAAAAGCTGCACGAGGTGGAGGACACGAAAACCGAGGCCACCAAGTGTGCCGCCGACAAGGCGACCTGCGACCTCAAAAAAAGTGCCGAGGACGCACAAATTGAGGCGGACAAGCGCATCAAAGCCGCGCAGGAGCGTGTGGAAGCGACCGAGAAGTGCTGCGAGGAACGGATGAAACAGACGGCCGAAAAATGCAAGTGTCAGCAGGAGATGCGCGAGCAGGCTCTGCAGCATGAGAAAGCCATTCTCCACTTAAAAAACGACCTCTCCGAGGAACACCAAAAAGAAGTTGACGAAGCGAAGCGCGCCGCGGAATTGGAAAAAACGCAGCATTTGCAGAATTTTGAAAAGAACGCTGGCTCCGATTTGTTAAACCAGCGTGTCTTCCTGAAGAAGAAGGCGGACGAGGAACGGAGGAAGACGAAGCGCGAGCTCGAACACGAAGCACTAGAAACGGGGGCGTCGAAGAAGCTGAGGGAGGTGCTGGACTTGGAGGAAAACATCGAAACCGAGGTCCAGAAGAGGGTGGATAAAGAAGTCGTTAAAAAAACGAAAAAACGGCCTCCTAAGTCAATGTCGAATTCAAGCAATGATGAAGATAACGAAGAGGATGACGAGGAAGAAGAAGAAAATCTTAAGAGACAGAAGGCGCAGGAAAAAAAAATGGCGCAGCTGAAATGGAAGGCCGCGCGGGCCCGGAAGAAGATGCAGAAAGCGCTGAAGAAGCGCGAAATCGCGGCGGGCCGGAGGCGAATGTTTGAAAAAAACAATCAAGAGGGGGGAATTGAAAAAACGATGTGGATCGCTAAGAGAGGGGGCTCGCTAGAGAAGGAGGGAGTTGCGAAGAAAAACGAAAAAAAGCAGGAGATGGAATCGAGGAGGAACAATACGTCTTCTTCAAAGAAGCAATATACAAAAACGGAAGTGGGAAGCGCGACGAGAGGAAAAGAAAGTGATGAAGAATCTTCCGTGAAGAGCGCGTCCAGCGAGGGCACGCAAAGGGGGACCGAACCGCGGGGAGCGCAGGAAGAGGACCGTAGTAAAGACATGGAGACCCGAAAAGTTGACCGGCGAGAAGACGAAGAAAGTGTGAAGACGGACACTCCAGGGCCCCAGGACCGGGGGAAGAAGACAGAACAAGATCAAAAAGCTGACGCTGCGAAAGGAGGCGAGGAGAGCAAGGAGGCTGACTCTAGATCAAGAGAGGGCGCACACAGAGAGCGGCCCGCCGCACAACAAGAGCCGGAGGTGCAAAGAGGGGCCTCCCAGGCTCCTAAGCCAGCGGCTGAGATTGCGCCGAAGGCAGCGGCACAGCCCCTCGGCAAGGGCCGTTGGGAGCTTCTTTTCAGGCAGACAGCGGGGACCTATAAAGCGCCGGCAGAGTGGCTAAAGGGTGTCGGAGGCGAGACCGAGCCCAACTTCAGTAAGCTTGGCACGCTAGGGGACGCCAACCGGGGAGCAGACGGGAAGTTTCAGTTTAAGCTTGTGTACCCCAAAAAAGCTTCGGAAAAAAATTACAACATCTGGAAACAGACCAGTAATCCGGCTGATAAGCAGAAGGGCGTGACAGGTTACGAAGCTGTCGATGTAAATTTCTCGGAGAACCAGTGGGGCGGCTTAGAGCATAATGGTTTCTTTTCCTTGTTTGACGGCTCCGTGAATTCGGGGAAATTCTTCTACTCAGTCGGTTCCGAGTTCCCGTGGCAAGGTGGCATACCAGGGCCGACGGGGCCCGAGAAGGTCGTCGAGCTCTATGTTTTTATGGAAGAGAAAGCACCGACAGAAAGAAGAGGCATGAATTTGAAAAAGGACACGAACGACAATGAGCAACGGAAGAAAGAACAACCCGTTCCTTCCCCGGAGAAGAGAGACGACGCCCCGAAGGGGAGAGAAAAATCTTGGCTCGCCAAAAAGGAGGACCCCGCGAAAGAAAATTCGCAAACGAAAGAAGAAGAAAATACCCAAAAAGAACGGAATGCCTCGCGCACGCGGCCGGAAAGTAGTGACAGCAACAAAAAAGCTTCTTCGTCTGACACGAAGAACGACCGGGCGAACGACAAGGAAAAGTTTTGGCGGCTAGACGCGGAGCTGCTCAGGAAGAACGGCGCGGATTCCGACGCCGACCAAATGCAGCAGCAAGATCCGAAGGGATCGGAAGCTGGCGGCGGGGGCGGCGGCGGAACTCCCGCGCAGATTCCGCAAGAGGGAGGCAAGAAATCTGATGCAGGGAAGAAATCTGATGAAGGAAAGAAAACGGACGAAAGCAAGAAAACGGACGAACGCAAGAAGGCGGATGAAAGCAAGAAGGCGGACGAAAGCAGGAAAACGGGTGAAAGCAAGAAGGCGGACGAAAGCAAGAAGACGGACGAAAGCAAGAAGGCGGACGAAAGCAAGAAGGCGGACGAAAGCAAGAAGACGGACGAAAGCAAGAAGGCGGACGAAAGCAAGAAGGCGGACGAAAGCAAGAAATCTGATGAAGGCAAGAAAGCGGACGAAAGCAAGAAAGCGGGTGAAAGCAAGAAAGCGGACGAAAGCAAGAAAGCGGACGAAAGCAAGAAAGCGGACGAAAGCAAGAAAGCCGATTCTTGCCAAGAAAAGACGCCAGAAGAGCAGGAAAAAGCTGCTAAGGAGCGCACGGAGAAGGTGGCGAAGGAAACCGCTAAAGAAGCGCACGAGCGCGTAAAGAAGCAAGTCCAGGAGCAGGCGGAACGGAGGAAAACTGAAGAAAAGACAGAGAAACTGAAGCAAGACCAAGAGACGCACCGAGTGAAGAAGAGAATCGAAAAACGCGAGAGCCTTCGCAAATCAAATTTGGAGAACGAGAGGGCGCAGGAGGACGCGAAAAGAAAACGGAGTGCTGAAAACGAGACGGCGCAGTATATCGAAAAACAGCGGCGCCAGGAGGCGGAGGAAGATAAAAAGTGGGCGCAAGCCGAGAAAGACGCCCAGAAGCAGCAAAAGGAATTCGAGGAAAAAGAAAAACGCAACGTTGCAGAGCGGGAGCGTACTGAAAAACAAACGCGGGAAAAAGAGCAAAGAGAGCGTGAGGAAGAGGAGAAAAGGAGGGAGCACGCCGAAAGAACACGAAGAGAGGAGCACGAAACACGCAGGAGAAGCGAAGAACGAATGGAAAAACAAACGCGGGAAACGGAACAGAAGGAGCGCGAGGAAGATGAGAAAAGGAAGGAGCACGCCGAAAAAAAACGAAAAGAGGAGGACGAAACCCGAAGAAAAACGGAGGAAAAGGCGGAATCCGAAAGAAAATCCGCGGAAGAAAAAAGGAAAGCACAGGAAGTGGCGCAGGAGAAGCGCGAATTACGGGAAAAACAAAAACAGGAGGACGAGGCTATACGTGAGAAACGACGCGACGAGGACGTGCAGCGCCGGATCGAGGAAACGGAGAGGAGGGAGCGCGAGCAGGAGCATAGAAAAGCCGAGAGAGAAACGATAATAGAGGAAAAGCGCCTGAAAAAGGAACGTGAAGTCGAAGAAACGCAGGAGAAGAAGAATGCGGAAAAAGAGGAAACAAAGGAAAAGAAAGCGCGGGAGAAGGAGGAAGCTCAAGAAAAAAAGGCCCAGGAAAAGGAAGACCGCGATTTGAAGCAAAAGGAGGAGAAGGAGAAGAAGGCGGAAAGTGAAAAAGAGGCGCAGGAGCGAACGATGGAGGCGAAAAGGGAGGTGACGGAGAGGAATTTGTTGATTGAAAAGGAGACGAGGGAGCAAAAGCGGCAGGTCGAGAGGGAGACGAGGGAGCGAACTGAAAGAACGGAACGGGAGACGTTGGAGAGGAAAACACAAGTGGAAAGGGAGACGAAGGAGAGGCAAAGGCAGGCCGAGAAGGTGGCGACAGAGGAAAAGCGGCAGGCGGAGAGGGAGACGAGAATTAAAAAAGAGAAAACGGAAAGGGAGACGAGGGAGACGAAAACGCGAACGGAAAAGGAGACGCGCGAGCGGAAGTTGATCGATGAGAAGGCCGCGGAGGGGAAGAAGATTGCGGCAGACCGGGAGAAGCGACGACAGCAAGACGCGGACGCCGAGAAACGGGAGCAGCAAGAGAAGGACGAGAAGGAAGAGGGGGAGAAGGACCTTGAGGACAAGAAGAAGGGTCACGAGGAGGAAGAAAGAAAGGCGAAACAGAATCTCGAAGACCGACGGAAGAAACCGACCGCAGACAAACCAAACAGTCCCAGCCAGGCAGCGACCGGGGCTGCGAAGGTGCCCGCCGACGCGATCGTTTTGCCCGGACAATCCGATACCTCGAAAGGACAAGGAAAAGGCGGGAAGAGCGAGCTAAAGGTGATGGCGGTGATGCAGCCTGTGGCGCTGAAATTTGGAACTTATTTCAATGTCGATGGGAGCAAGCCAACTGACGAGCAACTACTGAACGAGGTTAAGAAGGGCGAGCAGCAGAAGTCGCCTCTGATACGGAGCCTGATCCGAGCCTATGCGGAGAGCCTTGAAATGGCCGAGGCAACAGTTAGAAACACCAACGTAACACAACTGCAGTGGGATGAGCGTTTGACAGCAGCCGGCAACACTGCACAGAGTGGAACTGAAAGCCTCATTCGAGTCGGAAATAGCACCCTCGCGCGCCCGGATTCTTCCCAACCTTCTGTCTCTCTATTGGACCGAACTTTTGGCGCCACTGCCAAGAAGGACGAGCACCCGTTGGGCGTCACCTTCAGCCTTCAGCTCCCGCCAGACCTGAAGGACGCGTGGACTGCTGCGGTGCAGAGGGAGGGGCGCAGTGCCCGCATGTCCCGGGGTCTGCAGGCCGGCATCAAGCAGGAACCAGCACTCAAACAAGCGGAGATGGTCCTCAAGGCGGTCCTCGATCCCGATGCAGACTTGGTAGCCCCCGATGTAATTGCGCCGGGACTCGAACCCGCTCCATTCGTTCCGCCTTCCGACGGCTTTCGCCGCGTGCACGGATACAAATACTGCTCCCCGTTCGTGTACAAACAGAATCAGCCTGCTTGGGTGTTCGAGAGTCAAACAGGCGCGGCGGACTGTCAAAAGGGTTGTGAGGAGGCGGGAGCTGCCTGCGTAGGGATCACCTTTTACGCGAATGGATATCCCTACCGTGACCTGAAGTGCTATGCCTTTCCGGAGTGTGAGGATGCAAAAATTGGGCCCAGCATGTTTTACGGGGCACTGTTCAAAAAAACGAAGCCGAAAGAGGGGACTGAGAAGAAAGCGAGCGCGAAGAAGAAGGAAGCAGAGTACCGGAAGCAAGAATCTTCCTCTATGGGCAAGCAAGACCCTTCTCATACGGGGAAGCAAGAGTCTTCTTGCGGCAGTATGAAAAAAGAAGGAAATTGCCCGATGAAGAAGAAAATATTCGGCCTATTGAATTATGCAGAAAAAGAAAACCAGGAAGAAAACGATAGAAGGACCAGGAAAATTGCTGACAATGACGCCAACACGCCTCCTCCTGTGAAACCGAGTAACGTCGACAGGCAGGCTTCTAATGAAGTGCACAAACTTGATGGCGGCGGGATTATTTCACTCCTGCCGGGCGAAAAAAAAGAGAAACCCTTTGAAAACGCGGAAGATAACACTAAGCGAGAAGGAAAAGAGGAGCAGAAAGAGGCCGAGCCTAACGACTAAGCGATTTTTGCTTGTGCGGAACCGAGTTTATCTTATATTTAGAAGACGAATTTCATTTGATGCAGTTTTCAGTACATTCTTCATAATCATGAATTCTCCTATTCATTCTAAATGCCAATTCAGCTACAGCTTATTGAGACCTTATAAACCAGCGCCGTGAATTGACATTGTTCAAATATCATAGATATAGCCTATGCCTTCAATGTGTCGTTATGCGCATCATTGTATTGTCAAACCTTACATTTGCCGTGTCAATGCTATACATGATGAAAGATAATATACATGACAATCGAGCACAAATGCCGCACACGAAGGTGGGCCGGCACACTGTGATATTAACTTGCATTTTTTGGTGTTTTTTCTCCTTAGGAATTTTGATATTATTCATGCTGGGAAGTAGTAGGTTCCTCTAGCAATGAAACATATAGGGCCGTTGTTCGCGTGCTCTAAGTACCCCGATCGGGCTGTCCGGCCCATCAGGGCTCAATGAAGCAATGCAGAACATCTTCTTCGCATACTTCAATCATCTTGCAGAGTATTATTAAGGTGAAGACAGACTGTTAATCAGAGATGGTGCGCCTTTCGCTTTTCGGCCTGTCGGTTAGTTTTCCTTTTCCAGTCCATTGCCGAGTTGAAGCTGGAAGCAGTGGTTGCAAGTGTCGTGTGCCCCCCGCAATTGGGCTTGGCGGGGGGCCCAGCAATAATAGTACTGCAACAGCTGCTGCTAACAAAGAAGCGGTACAGCAGCCACCCAAAATATTTCCTCCAAAACAATGCGCGAAGTCGCGCAAAGAATTGCTGGAAGAGGGCGTTTTTCTTCGATCCGAAGAAAGCGGCGCGCTCCAAAGGCAGAACCCCATTACCAACGATAAGACGCAACTGTGCATCGCCATGACCAAGCAGGGTCCGTGCATGCACAAGGCGCATTCGGAAACGGTGCCCTACTGCGACAAGCATTTGAAAGAAGGCGACCCGGCTCTGATGATGGTGAAGCACGAACGGTTCGGGGTGACGCTCACGGCCGCTCGGGACTTGCCGAAAGGTTATTTGGCAGCGTTGTTCGGAGATTTGGTTGCGACCGAAAAGATGAAGGACAAGAACCAAGAATACGGCTTTCAGGGCAGTTCAGGTCTTAATACAATAGTTGAATATGAGCTAGTAATTTTGTTGCGGTGTGTTGTACGGGATCTTTTTTACACACCGAGTTTCAAATTGTGTTACGGTACCGTACCGTATTACAACAAGTGAATACTTAATACTAGATTTTTTTCCCAAAATCAAATTATCAAATAGGTAAGTACCACGTGATGCCTCGTACTTATGAGCGTTCCTATTTGCAGTTCGCACAATGCCCCGGTCCAAACGAGAAGGGCGTTTGGACTTTTGCGGAAAAGCATCATGATTTGATCAAACCCAAGAAGGACAAAATGGGCTCCTTAATGTACAAGCTGAAAAGGAATGTACCCAAAAATTACCAGCTCCCGATGCTCTACGGCGAGCATGAGTATGAGGCGGAGCAATTTTTCCTCGAAAGAGGAACGGTCCGGTGCGACGTCTGGCAGAAGAATAATCCAACGCAACTCAAAGACGGGGTGGCGATCGCGGATTTGCAGTTAACACCCGAGCTGGCAAAAAAGAAGCGCGGGAAAATAAAGAAAGGCGTGGCACAAGATCGGTTTACAGAGCAAGTGGGGGGGCAAGGGGGGTGATTGCTATGAAAAAACTGGTTGTCCTTCAATGAATTTGAAAGAAAAAAAGCAGCTATGATCCTATAATAGTAAGAGGGGAGGTGCTCATTTTGGGAAAACCCGGGCAATAGAATTTTAATTTTTCCATTATTGATTGTGTATCAATTTTTGTGTTATGAATGGTCACGTTGTATTATATGAACTGGTTTGGTGTTGTTGCGCACAGTGTACACACGCAGCCGCCTTGTGTTAATGAAATTTCCTCCTTCCACATTAGCATCATGGCGTATTAGCAGAGAAAAAAGACCTCGCTGCCATGGTATTGTGCCAGTTCATCTGGCTCACGCTAGTCGTGAGCGACTCTGTTCGCTGTAGCAGTCTCCGCAGTCGGGTACCTGCTGGCGGCACTTCAAAATTATAGTTCGTGGCAATGTCAATTGAAGAGCCACCTCGCTATCAGTCCCTCCACAAACATGAAAAATTCTAATGTAGACTATAGATTAAGGTAAATACGGCCTTTTCGCGCATATTTAATCGTATTATTAATTTCCAATCATGCGCCTTTTTCCCGCACTGGTACTTCTCCCATTCGCGGCTCACTGCCGGGTGGCCACTGACTCTTCCTCGGACGCTAGTTCCGCAAAAAAAGAGAATGGGGACAAGCCTAGAATGGGGACGCCACTGCGGCCGGTAAGGAGGGCGCCGGGCAATGGTCACATGGACAACCCGCCAGATTTTGAGGATGAGGATGAGGCAAAAAAAGTAGCTCCCAAGGCAAGCTGTGGCTGCTCTTCTCACAATATTAAAGGAATAGTATCTTCAAAATCGGGTCCCCTCAGAGGAGGAAGCTCCTCCCCCCCTCAGGGGAGGAGCAGCAACACTGCCAACAGTAGTATTACCAGAGAAGGAGGAGAACTTCCCAAGTTCTCGGCCTCGCGGACTCAAGAAGGGGTTTTCCTGTACGAGGGCAAGGAGCAGCGGCAGAACCCGATTACTAATGACAGTAGCCAAAAATGCATCGCCATGACGAAGGAAGGGCCCTGTATGGCCAAGGCAAGGAGTGCGGCAGTCCCCTATTGTGAAAAGCACTTAAAGGAAGGTCTTTTTTTGATCGTATTGGCGTTGATGTGCGTTGTGTTTTAATTAATTGAGTAGACTAAGACGGTGTTGATTTTTCTTGTATTTTGATGCTGTCTCCTCTGTATTTCGATGATATCTATTTGTTTTTAATAGGTCAGATGAAATGTGCCATCATATTTTTTGTCCAGAGATATTAAGCACAAAACGAAACCTTAGTTCACGAATTGCAGGTGATCCGGCCATGATGATGGTGAAGCACGAGAGGTTTGGCGTGAGCGTCACCGCGGCCCGCGACTTGCCCAAGGGGTACATTGCAGCGATGTTTGGAGACCTAGTGAAGAAAGAGGACATGAAATCGAAAAACCAAGAATATGGCTTTCAGAGCAGTTCAGGTAATACTTTAGGTTAACACATTTCTATACGCTCACAGTAGGTTAACAGTAGGTTACCAGTTCAGGTTAACACCAGTTATACGTGGTGCAACTCATTGATAAGTGTATGTTGGCTTTGATCCTGAAATATTACAAGTACTACGGGAAATTCGGAAGACGTGAATCCACCTAGAAGAAGACCTATTTTTAATCTAATGAACCAAACCAAATCTCAATCGAGGCAAATGGTACGTGATGCCTCGGACCTACGAAAGGAGCTACCTGCAGTTTGCGCAGTGCCCCGGTCCCAGTGAAAAGGGGGTGTGGACGTATGCCAAGAAGCACCAAGAGTATATTCTTTTAATAGCTTAGCTATGGTTTCCCGGATTCTTAATTCCAGAGCTCATGGCTACCCGCTTAGGAACTCTCGCTACGGAACTCGTACGTTCCACGGTGGCCCCCAGCGATCAATTTGTCAGCATAGCTCCTTTATGATCGCTATATGGGTCTATCATATGCATTCAATGTTGAATGTTTATGAATATCTTTGTTTTTTTTCCATAGATTGCAGCGCTGAATTTTTTATCAAATTCTCGCATGTAAGCTAGTGTCACCAATCTATAATGATAATAGTTTTTCGTGTTTTCGCACGTTCTTCTTCCCCTTTTTCTCAATTTGTATTCTTTCCGCTGTTTTGCGCGTTAACACACGTAAACCGCGAGCGGCCCACTTTGAACTCCGCTGCACAACCTCCTTTTCTCTCGATGCGGGTCGTGCATTTCCAGCCTTCTCTCTCTCCATAATTATTTTTTTTATCTCTGCGGGTCTAGAATGCGGAGCCGGGATTCGAACCCGGGGCCTCCGGCGCAAGAAGCCGGCGCTCTACCATTGAGCTACTCCGCCATGAAGTGTCATGTTCCCGGATTTTTCCTCACGACATGTAAGCTAGTGTCACCAATCTATAATGGTAATAGTTTTGCGTGTTTTCGCACGTTCTTCTTCCCCTTTTTCTCAGCTTGTTTACTTTCCGCTGTTTTGCGTGTTTGCACACGTAAACCGCGAGCGGTCCACTTTGAGCCCCGTTGCACAACCTCCTTTTCTTTCTTTCTAATAGAGCGTAAACACCGTGGGTACATATTTTCTTACCTTTCCTTTCCATTTCTCTCCATGATTATTTTTTTATATCTGCGGGTCAGAATTGTGGAGCCGGGAATCGAACCCGGGGCCTCCGGCGCAAGAAGCCGGCGCTCTACCATTGAGCTACTCCGCCACGACGTGTCGTGTTCCCGGATTTTCCTTATAGTTCATATTTCTAAAAGAATTTCTCAAAAGAAACTATAGAAAAGCTCAAAAAAAAATAGGCTCATCAAGCCGGATGTAGATACCATGGGCTCGTTTATTTACAAGACCAAGAGGCCAGTTCCCAAAACCTACCAGCTCACGATGCTCTACGGGTTTTAATTTTCTCAGCTCAGCAATTTTAATAATATGCAAAGAGATGTCGTAGGATGCAGAAGAGTGGGATCTTCAAAATATTCATAATAGCATATTAGTATGAGTTTTCGTATACTAGCACCATAATATTTCCGGCCGTAAGATATAATATGATGATATTCGAAGAACGTTTTTCCTATAATACGAAGGGATCACGAGTACGAAGCGGAGCAATTCTTCGCCGAGCGCGGTTTCTATTAAGCGTTTTTTTACATAAAAAAGGGACCACGAATACGAAGTGGAAGAGTTCTTTCGCGAGCGCGGTATATTCCTATCTATCTAAAATGCTTCAAAACAACTATTGTAAATTATGAATCTATGAATACTCTCTGCGTATTTTCTCTATGAATCGATGAATACTCTCTGCGTATTTTCTCTACATGAAAGAAATGATGATGGAACTTGGAGCTAGAGATGGAACCGCTACTAGTAATATTCATTTGGTCATTATTTTGAAATCTCTGCGCATTAGGGCCGAAAGCCATGCGAATTGACATATTTATAAGCGATTAGATACGACAATACATGACTTTTAGGAATGAAAAAAGGCTTGATCCGGTGCGATGTGTGGCAGAAAGCGAACCCAACGCAGCTGAAGGACGGTCTGGGCGTGGAGGATTTGCAGACCTCCCCGGAGGCCGCGAAAAAGGCGCACAAAAAGAAGATGAAGGAGGTATATCTTTTTCACACAATTCAAAGAAGACGAAGGAGGTATATGTTTGTATACAAGTCAAGAGTTTCGATATTATATCATCAATGCTCTAAAGTGACTACGCTAAAAAGACAATTTTGGTACAAATTTTTTATATAGGTGATTGCGCAAAAAATGCAAAACGTGATGAGCCTTATGTTTTTGAAGATCGAGCGAAGAATGCAAAATTTTAAAGAAATTACAATGCTCAAAACACAGATTTTGCCACTATTTTTTATACGTGATTGCGCAAAAAATGCAAAACGTGGACAAAATTTAGTCACGTTTTGCATTTTTTTCGTAATCACCTATAAAAAGTGGTGCCAAAATCTGTGTCCGTCGTTCGGTTTTTTGCTCGATTTTCGTAAAACTCGTTTTTATCGAATCGGAAATGTTTTTTGTGCATCGAATTAATTGTGGTGGTGCGGGACGCCCGGCCATCTTTTTTTCGGAATGTCAGCCGTATTCAAAACTTTTGGTCAGCGTCTTATTTCGTAAATTCGGCTGTTTTTTTAGCCGCCGACGCGTAAATTTTGAGCCGGAGGCGCAAATTAGCCTCCGGCGGATGCAAAGTCCCATGATCATCAGCTGATTGTAGTGCGTCCACGTTGTAGAGGCACCGCCTCATTGAAAAAAAAAAAAAAAGTGCGGAGAGATTCCATTTTTGATTTTTCGCTATTGTCTATTAAGGTTCAGTATTTGAGTACAGATGTGTAGTCAATGTAGAGCTCAAAATATTTTGAGGTGACTCCCGACACAGGTTTCTGAGTTTTTTCGCGATTAATATGAGGTGTCCGATGACAAGTTCGTGGGAAAAGTTGGGAAAAGTGAGTGAGATGCGCATGAATAAGGACACGGTGTAAAGTTGGGTGAACAAGCGCGGTTGTATGGCAGCATGCAGAAGCCTTGTTTGCATTGATTAATATCAACAGCATAAGATACAGTATGACTGTATGAGTGCAAAGCGTACAAATGGTCTAGAAAGAATTTGTATATAGCAGTTGTTTTGTGGTCAAAGAGAGTCTTAATTTGGGGCTGTAGCAATATGAATGGCAGATTCCCGTATTGACTAGAGATACGGATGGAATTATACACGATGGGTTTTATTTATTTTTTCCATATTTCACGCATAGCTTAACACGATTTCACAATATCCGAGTCATTCCATTTTCCAATCTCTTTGCATCGTTTTGCGAAAGGGCAAACAATATCATCAGCATTGGCTAACAGGGAATAAGCATAATTGTACCAATTGTACATCATTCATGTTTTTCGGTCCGCAGCTTGGTATGTAAAAACGGGCATCTCACAATGTATCGCAATAATTTTCTGAATTTCATTCTGCATCGTGATGTCACGCGCGGTCGCTCGCAGACAGCATAGCCACGCTTCGAGCTAATATTCATTTGCGGTTGTTCTCGGGCAGTGTCTTTCATCAACATCCTCTCTTTGCTCTATAGTATTTGGATAATGCAGTGTGGAACCTGTACTCCTGTCCCAGATGCCCGCTAATGAAGGATACTGATGCTAAACTTGAATCTTGAATCTTAAATATGAGGATCGGAAAAAGTCTGGGAGAAAAGAAGGCATGAATCTTGAATCTTGAATCCTAAATCTAGCTTCGGTGAGCGTTTTCGCCGGTCCCGGTGTGCTAGAATCTTGAATCTTGAATCCTGAGCGGCATGGGACCTAGCTTGCGGGGTGGTTGGCTCGCGGACCTCCTAGTTAGCTATCGCCGAGTAACAATCGCTGAGTAGGCACGTGATCGCTGCACCTGGGGGCCAGTTTGATGGGCACTGTTCCGCGGGCAGTGTCGTCTCGCCCGCTTACAGAAATTTCGCAGGAACCAGCTGCTTAAACATGTTGGTTTAGGCCTTTTGCATTTGGGGCTTCGGGGATGTGGCCCGAATGCAGGCGTCATCATGGGGTTCGGTTGGGGTGTGCTTGCGAGTGTTGTGCGCGCTGCAGAGCGGCCTTGCAAGACCCTATGTGCATCCAATGTGAGTTCAACATTGGGCATGCAAATTCTCCAGAGCAGGGTAGATCCCGAGAATCATGTACGCAGAGGCTTGGTGATCGGCCACACCCTGCCTCACAGCTCTGGGCCCATGTTGTGGGAAAGATTTGCCAGAGCTCCAGAACTGCAGAAGGGGCCCCTTTTGCCCCTTTTCCAGCGGTAGGGATGGACGTCTCCCTTGCTATCCCGTGTCCAATTTTCCCCTCACATGGCAATCTTGCCATTGCCCCCATGAGACAGAAAAGGAATGCGGGTGCAAAGGCAGGACGATTATCATTGAGCAACTGAATGCCCCCCTTGTGGCGAACAATTCTGGCAGCCACTTGCTTGTTTTGTGTTTCTCTGTCGGTGAATCCCCTCTTGCGCCTTGAAAAGGGACACGGCACTCTGCTGTGCGGCTCTGTGAACCCAGCGTGGAAAAGTTGCAACAGAGGTGCAGGGGCGGCGCACGAACCCCCCCCGCGCCTTTTTTCAAAGAGCAACAGGGCACCCCTCCCGTGTTATCCATTTAATCACCTCGGGGCTCTGCACATCTGCGGCGACAACCGCAGCAACCCCTGTGCCCGCCCCTACATGTCATTCTTTTCCATGGTGCATGGTGATGGAGGAATGAAGGTGGAGAGGCAGGGGTGTGATCACTAAACAGGTAAGGGCCGCACTCTGCTCTGCAACCGTGGGGGCGCAACATGGGCAAGATGCAGCAGAAGCCAGGGAGCGAGAAAAGTTCCTTACCCGCTCCCTGCTAAAAGCATACGGGTGGAGCTCTTCCCTGTTGTCCTCCCACCGCCTTCGCACCGAAATTTAAAATTTGCCAATCTATCCGGGAAATAAGGAGGGAATGGGGGGTGAAAAGCGGAAGTGTGATCATTGAACAAGCGGGTGCCTCCGTTCTGGCGCACCGTTTTGCCGACCACATGTTTGCTTAGAGAGTGCCCCAATTTCGCCTGTCAACCCCTTGGTCCCCTTTTTTCCCATGAAAAGGGCACTGCACTCTGCGTTGCAGCGTGTGGTTTCTATTGTGAGATGGATGCACCAGAGGTCGAGGGGTGAGGAGGGGACCCCTTTCCCCATTTTAGTTTTTTCACCAGTTGGGAGTGCGCTCTTCCCGTGTCATTTCCGCTCCCAACTTTTTTTTGAAAATGGAAAATTCGCAACTAGCGTTTTCACATTAACTCGAGGGCCCAACAGGCAGGAGGGTGATTATTGAGCAAGTGGGTGCCTCCCATTCTTGCACCCGGTTGTGCCGGTCACATTCTTGTGCAACGGTGGCACACGTTTCTTCCACGCTGTTGTCCTCCTGGGTTCCATGAAACGTGATACTGCACGCCGCAAGCTGTCATCGGAACGACCCTTCAGGATTCAAGATTCAACATTCAAGCCTTCATTTGTTGAAGACTTGCGCCAACCCCTCTGGCTTAAGATTCAAGATTCAAGGTTCAAGCCCCCTTTTGTCACAGACTTTTTTGACCACTCTATTTTAAGATTCAAGGTTCAAGGTTCAAACTGCATTTTAGCTACAGTATCCTTCATCTGCGGGCATCTGGGACAGGAGTACGGTTCATACATAATGCAGTAACGGTTATCCGTTTGTCGTACTTCTCGAGCTCGTTCCGTCGTCTCGTTGAATGTTGTTCGCGCATCCCTGGAGAGTACAAATAATATGTTACACAGTACGGACATCTCGTTCATTCCGCTAATAAACAGTCATGGACAGCTTTTTTATTAGCCACCTCGCTCGGTCGTCCGTTTTTCTCCCAATCGTGGTTTCCTTCACGTCCGCTCGATATTATTTCTGTCGCGTTTGTACGGACCGAACGTCGGTGCAGATTGTGTCCGCGGTGCCCGCCCCGGGCGGACAAAGCGGACAGAAGGCAGCTGTACTCGGCGTCTCGCAGCATGCGGCCCGTTTTGCCGGCCCTGCCCCTGAAGCAGTGACGACCGCAGAGACGACAACAGCGGGGCCCAAAGATGTCGTACGCCCCAATGAGAACGTGTCCGGAAGTGTTGCATCGGTCAGAGCTACTACGGCATCAACTGCAACGGTGGAGCCTGCAACAGTCGAGCCGCGAAGGCATAGCTTTTCACAAACGCCGCAGTCGCCATCGCCGCAGCAGTCACAAAGGCCGCTGCACGCCAACATCTCGTTCGCCGACTGCCTCCCCGCGGGTTTGAGTGTCTCGGACCCCACCGTGAAGGGAAATGCCACGAACGACGCCAAAGCACCGATACTTTTCAAGCCAGCTTTTCTTCGCCACCATTTTCCGGAAGTTGTCGGTTTCGCGACCGTCCAGCCCTGGGTCAGCGATAAACCGCAATTCGCGGCAATCTCCAGACCGCAGATTCGGTTCGTGGGTGCGGCGGGACAGATCATCCGGTATCTGCCCGGGGCCGAACAGATTTTCATCCAACTCTGGGCCGCCAAATTGCAGCAAACCTGCCAATCAAATAACACCGTGCAAAAATTGGTTCTAGACATTGGGGCCAACATGGGTGTCTTCGGCATCTGGGCCGCCAAAGCCGGCTGTGTGCATTCTACCTATTTATTCGACCCGCAGCCGGGCTGCCAGAGAATGATCAAACGGCATATTTGTGCGAACGGACCATGGAGGAATTTCCGGGAAAACAAGAACTCTTATGACGCACAACAACTTGGAACTAATCGTGACGCCTCTTCTGGCAGTCAGAGGGAGGAGGCTACTAGTGTAAACCTCGGAAGCGGGGCGCCTGTGTTGATTCCCCACCCGCTGATGGACGTAAACGCGAAGGTGAATGGCTTGATGGTGGATGAGCGCACCGGCTGCAGCGGGCACTTTGGTTTACATCGGCAGTACGCGACGATTGAGAACAGCACGAAAAAGAAGAGCGCCCCTGGCGTGAGTTTGGCGAATGTGCTGCAAGGGGATTCGCTGTTGAAAGACCACTTGGAAAGTGTTTCTGATGATGGTTCTTCGAACTCGACAGAAATAATATTGAAGGAAAATTGGGAGTTTTCGTTGGTAAAAATTGACGTGGAGGGCGGAGAGATCGGCGTCCTGCGCATGCTACTACCGTTTTTCAAGGCCAAGCAAATTCGCACTTGCGTGTGGGAGGCGACGCCAGACTGGTGGGGCCAAGTGAAAGTCACGAGGAGCGACGTGTGGGCTGTGATGGAAACAATTTTGAAATTTGGCTACAAGCTGGTACCATTGGACCGCAAGTATTTCAACCCCAACGGGGCCAGCTTCGAATACGCGAAGACGCAGTTCCTGACTGAAGAAGTGGCGCGGAACTATTTCCTGAACGAAACAACGAAAGCGCAAACAGATATCTGGCTAGAGCGGATCGAATAACAATGGCTAGGGATTCTACAATTGCATTGTGATTGTGTAGAACGTCGGAAGCGCATCGAGATCAGCATCATACATGTTGATTAATATCATGATATCGTTCGCCCGAAAAGAAGTGATGTTCTGGACCTGGGCGAGAAGGTCGTATTTCTTCGTGAGTGTCTTCTCAGTATCATGTTATGCAGTGCGCAAACAAAAATCAAATGCGTCCCCCATGATGTCTTCTCAATGGTCTTTTCCGCAAACGCATCGAAAGATTCTCAGAAAGCGTCCCACACGCGTGTTAATTTTGAGTTTTCCCTAAAGACGATCAATAGCAAAATGACAAAAACAGTTCACGTATCCTGCAAGGGGTCTGGTATTGGAGAAATATCTATAGTAGCTAATCAAGCAAAGTTCTTCAACCGTATATTCAAAAACCCGTTGAGTATTGTCGCATAAAAATGGTTTTTTTCCTTCGGAATCCGAGGTTCTGTCTCGCGCTCGCCATGGTATGTGGGCTTCTGGGCGTTCGCGCGTTGCAAGCCACTGCGGCTGCAGAGCCCGGTCATGACGGTCTTTTCTATTAAATATCTCTCGTACGCAGATTTTCGGACTGGAAAAGCGTAGTCGTCTTCTTTTCGGAGTGACAGTAGTTTCCTTCGAGAAGCTGAGTATCGGTAGTAGTTTCTCTCGCGAAGTGTTTTTAAGATTAATAGTTAGCTTCGGGATACACCCCGAGCTCTGTCAGATAGTTTTGATGTTATGCAACGCTTCATGAATGCCAAGAATGAATCCAGTTGCAAGGAATCTTGTTGAAAGAATAGACGCACGGCAAGTGCCTCAGAACATCTTCCAAAAAAAAAAGGCGATCGCGTTTGCAAATATGATGACGGAAGCAGTTACATTGGGCAGATGCGCGATGACAAAAAGCACGGTGCCGGCGTTCTCCGGACGGCCGAAGGACACACGTATACGGGCCAGTGGCACGATGACAAGGAGCACGGCGCGGGGGTTTACCAGCGGGCCAACGGAGAAGGGTCCTACGCAGGCCAGTGGCACGAAGGCGAGTGGCAAGGGGTCGGCGTTCAGACATTTGCAGGCGGATCTAGCTACGAGGGGCAGTTTTGCGGAACCCTGCAGCAGCACGGTGTCGGCGTTCACAAATTCCCAGACGGAGCGACCTATGCAGGTCAGTGCCACGAAGGCAAGATGCATGGGGCGGGCGTACAGACTGACTTACCCGATCTGGGAACTTACCCAGATGGAAACGGTCCTGGCGCGTACGCGGGCCAGTTTCACGAGAACCTGCACCACGGCGCTGGCGTGAACACCTGGAAAAGTGGAACGACCTATGCGGGCCAATTTGAAAAAGGCTACATGCACGGCCTTGGTGTTTACCACAACGTCCTATCCCCTTGGAAAGAACCGTTGTCTTACTTACTGGTAGATGGTTGCAGCTTCGCGGGGCGCTGGAAGGAAGGCTGGAAAGTAGGGGCGCACGTCTTCACGAGGAACGACGGGTCGAAGGAAGGGTGCGTGTGCCGGACTGGCGACGGATATCGGGGTATGATGACCATTAATTAGTTTACCTCGAAAATGATGTTTACTGGTACCTGTGATCATGTCGATGTCATGTGACACAAGTAATGTATCGATGTATTTGATACCTGATGGATTTAATAGTTAGACTTAGAAAAGTGTGAGAATGTCACGTCCGCCCCCGAAAATGGTTGTTGCAGCGCTCTGCGACATTTTTGTCAGCGGCCGATCGTGTATATGATAGTCGCAGGGGTCTATTTTGCGTGCAAGAATAGCAGTTGCCAAGGAAATTTATTTCATTCAGCTTTCATGATTTTGCTGCAGCTCTTCCGTTTTTTCGGTCCACATTGATCCAAGGCAAAATAATACACACAGCTGACCCGACGTTAGACGTGGTGGAGGTTGAGAAGGGACCGAAAAGAGCCGCACTGGACGCACGGGTAGCTGCCACGCAAGCGGAGGAAACGGCCAAAGCTGCTTGGGCCGAGTCGGAGAAAGCCCGTAAGAACGCCGTTGCGCTTGGACAACAAGATTCGCTGATCGCACAGCAGCGCGGTTGCGGTTCTTGTTTGCAGGGATGGTCGAAGATGGCCAGGAAGTTTCTAGCGTAAGGATTGTCGATGGACGCAGGCCGGCTCTGCTGGTTTGGTACAGATGGTGGTGGATGCCGAATGATCAAAAAAGACTATCTGTCAAAATATACGGGGCTAGGTATTTATAGAAAGGTATCGATCGTATCTTAAAATAGAGTGGTAAATATGGAGTGGTAAAGATATAGCATTGTAGAAGCCGCGTCGCGATCGATTTCTTCAGAGTTTTAATTATCGAAAAAAAGCCGTAGAAATTGTGAAGTCACTGTGTGAGATTCTCGTAGTATGCATTCGCTCAAAAGAATCTGAGGAATGTCTGCAGAACATTCAGAGTGTATTCACAATCTCGCGGTACAGGTTATGCCTCAGTTCAAAAAAACAAAAACCAGAACACTTATTATCGGCGCCATGAATCTTTGAGAGACTGTTAGTATTTCCTGGAAATTACAAAGTACACAATTCCAGAAAAGAGACGCGTTTCACAAATTCCTGAAATACAAAGTACAGATGTATACGTGATCACGTGGACCGTAAGGGACACCCATAAAGGCGTTACCCGATCCCTATCCCTAGTTTTGTGGAGGTATTTAGACCGGACCGCAAGACTCCGCGCGCCTTGTACCATCTCCTTCGGATCTTACTTACTTAAAATCCAGTCGATCATAAGACGAAAACTGGCATTGATAATTTTCGAACAGGAATTCTCGTGGAAGAAACGCAAGCGCCCCCGTCAACGGTGCTGTAACGAGCGTCGTCACTCGCCCACACACACATTACCCCTACGAAGTGCAGTGTTCGTAGACGGATCATCAAACACTTCATGTTCGATAGGACGTCGGACCCTTCTTTCAGATCTTCTGTTCACCAGCGTGGGCGCTAGCAAAACTATTCCATGAGATGAGATGAGAAGTGAGATACGATGCATTTGAGTATTGAGATATCCTGATGCAGATGTTTTAGTGGCGGGGTGCTTGGCGTGGTCGTTCGGGTTTTATTTCTGTAGGAAGGGAATTAGGAATGGAACAAATCAAAAAAGGTCTCGAAAGATTGGGGCCGCGCAAGCAGTGTGAGAAAGACGGTGCAGAAAGGGGCATAATATTGCAAACAGACGGTGATCCTCCGGCGCATTGAATTCGGTTTGGTGGAGGGCGGGCAGCACGCGCAGCGCCGCCTGCTTCCAGGCGCGGCGCCGGCAAGCGCGGGACGCAGCCAACGGGGGCGGCCTGTTAAAAAAACAGGAAAATGGGAAAACCAAGGCCGACCGAGGAAGAGCGGCGACAACAGATGGAAGATATGCTGAAGCGTCCCCGAGATTTCGGTGTTTTCATAAGAGAGGTGGTGACGCAATGCACTCGTGCGTGTTTTAGAGCGTGTCAGGAGCGACAGTGTAGCTGCAAAAATGTTTGTTGCATTGTGTTGAGCCAGGATCTGGATGTTTTGCAGTTGACCCAGCAGCAGTATGAGCAGCGATTCCCGTAAGAGTTGCAGCGGAGGTCCCCCAAAAAGGATAGCAGGGGTCCTTCGCCACGGCTTTGAGAAGGCGGCTTATTGCTTGCTGAGTGGCCAGCCGTTGATTTTCTTCGGCGCCAGCTCACGGAGGAGGCGGAACCCTTGCCGTTCAAGAAATTGATTTGGGAGACAGCGGCGGCGGCAGGCGTCCTAGTTTCGCGCCGCTCCGTTTGGGGCTGTGCGCGCCGCGGCGGCTTTTTGTTGCGGTCTCGCCGGGCGCACTCGCGCAGCACGGGCGCGGGATGCAGCCGGCTGACGCGGCCTCAGCCTGCGGCGGTCGACCCCGCGGTGGAAGAGAAGATGCGCGCAAAAGCCGCGATCAAAATTCCGTCACTGGCCCTGGCGGAATGCATGCCGCAGCCGCCCAGCCTCTTGGCGAAAAGAAAAAACGAGGGGCCCGTTGCGCGAAAAGCGCTGCAGGGAACGATCATGAAGCTGAAGCCAGTCAAGCAGGCCCACGCTCGGCCGGAGCCCGGCCAAGCACAGCACCCCACTCGCACTTCATCCGCAAAAGCCGGCCGCCAGAGGGCGGCAGGCGGCCCAGGCGCAGCCCGCCGCGCCCGGCCAAGAAAACGCCGCAAGGGGCGCGGGGTGCAGCCGACCGGCGCGGCTTGCCCGGATGCTTGAAAAAAAACGCTGCCTGGCGTGTGCGCGCTTGGGAAAATTCTGTTTTCGGGCACCGTGTCCGGCATGGAGTGCGCCGACGCCGACTTGGCCGCAATGCTGGCTGCGACGGCCTCAAGTTTGGGGCAAAGATGCCCCCACGCCACGGCAGGTCGCCAGGACTGCTGCTGGCCCCGGAGGCGGGGGGGCCCCACACTGTGGGGCCTAGCATCGCGCGCTGTCAAAAGCACAAGTGCGAGAAGCGGCGCTGTTGCGATGCGTCGTTGCGGTTCGGCCATGGTTGCGCGGCCTGTGTGCTCCCCTGTGGTTGCGTCAAGCCCCCTTTTTCAGGGCGGGGGAGCTCGATCCTGGAGCAGCCGCGTGAGGGCGCACCAGGTTATTTTGAATTTCCTCCCTTTTATCAGTGTACTTTTGCGTGTGAAACCAATCGATGGCGCCCACGCGCACCCCGCCATACTAAGTAAAAATTTTAGGCCGTGTTGCTTTTTGAGTGTGTGGTATCAAAGCGGATGCAGTCCGCAAACAATAAGATGTCCCCTGTATCTTCCCAATGGTTCCGCAAACACATCGAAATTTCAAGAATCGTATATTTTAAACTGCCTGGCACGCACGTTTATCTAGATTTTCCATTTCTAGCGACCAATGAAAACAGTTCAGGCATAGCCAAAGGGGGCTGGTATTTCAGAAATATAATATCAAGCAAAGTTCTTTTCGGTCAAAGGCGAATTGGAGAGATTGAAGAATCAGAAACGCCGTAGGACCAACAACAACAACAAGCAAAGTTCTTGCCCCTGTATTGTCGTATATTATTTGCGGCTCCTCATCTGTCTACTTGATATTGGAAGTCTTCATCTGTTGTTATTCCGAAGATGGCCGACCCTTCCAATTCTCTGGCTGCCCTTGCCACTCCCTTGATCGTAGAGAAACGCGCATTCAATGCTTTTGACACTCCCGACGAATCCCCAGTTCATCCTCATTTTTGCGAAGGTACGCACGCTAGCGCCGGTCCAGTCCAGAAGCACTCCAATTCGGCTGCAGCTCCACATGCTGCTAGCAACAACACGGGTCCCCTCTTGCGTAAGGGTCCAAGTAGTTGCGAAGAAGTTGCTGAGAAAGAATTCGAGTTCCCCGCGGCCTTCACGAAACGCACCCGACGCGCGCTGCTCGTGGTGTGGCTCACCCTGTTCTGCGACTACGTGTTAATGACTCTGGCGGTGCCGATCTTCCCGTTATTGGAAGTTTCGGAAATGGCCACGGGTTGTTTGTTCGCCGCGAAGGCCGCGTTTCAAATATTGGCCTCGCCGTTCGCGATCAAATTCGTTGACAATCACTTACGAACGATGGTGGTGTGCGGCTTTCTGTTGGAGATATTAAGCTTGTTAATGTTCGCCGGGCTGGTTCCACGAACCTACTCTGCCTGGCTGGCAGCGCGAGCCTTGAGCGGTGTGGCCTCGGCGTTTCTAACAGGGGGCAGTTTCGCACTTTTAGGAAAAGTGCACAGCCGTTCAGTATTCCTGGAGTGTTGCTCTGAGCAGTCCGGAGAAGACGAAGCCCCGAATAGAATTGGTGCAACAGCATCTACTTCTTCAAACGGAGTAAGAGGAGAAGCACCTGATCTAGACGCTGCACTTAACAGCCGGCGGGCGGGGGCCATGGGCGCGGCCGTGACGGGCGTCATCGCCGGGGTCTGTCTTGGCCCGTTGTTCGGCGGCTTCCTGTACGATCTGCAGCCTAGCTTACCGTTTCTGGTGCTGGCCCTGGCGGAGGTGGCGGTCCTACTGATGGTCTTCGCGGTCTACCCCAGGAAGAACAACTCAGGGGATGTTGTTGATTTAGAAGGAAACAGCACTGATTACTTTTTACAGGAAGAAGAAGAAGAGCCCCCTGTCCAGGAAGTCAGCGTTTTCGAATTACTGAGACACCCCGTCATTGGCGCTTTCCTGTTCAGCGTTTTCTTGGCGAACGCGCAGATCAGCACGCTCGAGTCCACTTTGGGGAGTTTTACCATGGATCAATTTGGGCTCTCTCCGAGCCTGGTGGGAGCGTTTTACATGTTCAACAGCGTGCCCAGCTGCTTGTGCTCGGGAAAAGTGGCCTGGTTTTCGGAGCAGATCATCGAGAGGAAACTCTTTTCGAATCACTTCCTTAAAGATCATTCTTCTAAAAGAAGAGGAAGTAGTAGTTGCGGAGAGATTGATAAAAACAACAACAACAAGGCCGTTGGATGTTGCGCCACAATAGTATCCAGGTGCTGTGATGTGGAAGCAAAATGTGAATTCTGCAAGAAGGTGCGAAGACTCATCGATTTAGAAGAAGAAGCTCTAGAACAACGTGAAGAGGGAAGTCCCAAAAACACCTCCAGAAGTGGTTTTTTCGTGTCCCGATCGGTCTTGGCCAAAACTTTGTGTTTAGCGCTTGCTTTGTTCGTCCAGGGCCTCTTCACCACTGATTTTTTCATTTCCAAGTTCGTTTTGTTTCCCAATTTGGCGGTTTCGATGTTCGGTCTCGGTGCAGGAATGGGCATGGTGGACGGCCTCGGACCGGCGGTGTTGGGGGAGGTTTTTTATTTCATATAGCATATCTAGTGCTTGGATGTGTAATGCCAGAATCTGATTTCATGACAAAAATGATGCGTTGAAATGTTATGAATAAAAAATATTCTAAAAGGTGGCCGCGCGCGATTTCTCAAGCACCGGGAAGGTCTTCGTTCTGAGCAACACGGCCTGCCAATTCGGATTTTTATGTGGCCCCGTTCTGGGAAATATGGTGAACGAACTGTTTGGTTTTGCGGCCGTGTGCAACGCCACCGGCGGTATGTTGGTGCTCACAGGGGGCGTGTTGTTGGCACACGTATTGTTCTGCGAGAGTGGTAGGTGATATTACAGGGGACGGTGCTTGCTACTATATTGCCAAATTGGAGGACGAGTGCATTTGTCCTATTTGTCATTTGATCTTGACTACGATCGAGCGATTGCGACGTTACTGCGTCTGATGATCAGAGTGGATTTCGTATGATGCTTGTGTATAGACGGTTGTTGTGGATTTCGTATTATCGATGTATGCTTGGCAAAGCGACTGAGCAAAAAATTGGAAGGAAAAATTCCTCGTATTATGATGGCAACCTAATGTAATAAATGAAAATTTGATTGGTAAATATTGTACACTAGCGCGGCCTGTTCCGTGCTCGTAA
>Ga0099797_100508_pt1 | contig 24981 bp, 26 predicted proteins | sample Uncmet_Sort48C_1_FD_89871 | JGI IMG/M metagenome (GOLD analysis project Ga0099797, IMG submission 89871) | Marine eukaryotic communities from CALCOFI LINE 67, Pacific Ocean - C012_Sort48C_1 | ecosystem: Environmental > Aquatic > Marine > Oceanic | place: Pacific Ocean: Monterey Bay | collected...
GGTCAGCAGATTTTGTCGGTATTTATCGTGTTCGCGCTCATTTTGGTGATATCCGGATAAGCTTGGTAAGCAGATTTTGTCAGTATTTATCGTGTTCGCGCTCATTTTGGTGATATCCGGATAAGCTTGGTAAGCAGATTTTGTCGATATTTATCGTGTTCGTGCTCATTTTGGTGATATCCGGATAAGCTTGGTAAGCAGATTTTGTCGGTATTTATCGTGTTCGCGCTCATTTTGATGATATCCGACTAAGTTTGGGAAGCAGATTCTTTAAGGAGAGCCTTGCATCTACGTATATACTGCCGGGGGATGCGTGCGCAGTGCAGTTGCCAACAGATGCGGCAGTGCAGTTGCCAACAGATGCATGATATACTAAGTATACCCAGATGCCAGAGCACCGGCCGGCGTTGGACCATCGCATGCCTGTGGCAGTCCCATCGCAACCTTCCTTTACTTCTCGGTAACCAGTAACCCGTAACCAGCAATCAGTAACCCGGTAACCAGCAATCAGTAGCCACAAGGCAATCAGTAACCCAGTAACCAGTAAGTAACCAGGTCATCGGCAACCTGCAGCCAGCAACACAAGATGGAACCATTGACAGGCGATTAATGAACCATTGGTTTCTACTCCCGGGAAGGGGTTTACCGGTATATGTATACACGATCAGGTCAGTAGTTAATACCGGGGCGCTGGCTTCGGTTGTTTAAGAATCCCGTAAGTATGAGACCAGTTAGTCTGCTGGGGTGGGGGTACCTTCCGAACAGGCAGCGTTATAATGTGGCATCCATATTGTTGGCCGGATTCATTGTTGACTCTCTCTCCCTCTCTCTTTCATATATATATATATATATATGTATATATATATATAGATATCTATATAAGTACATGTACAAGATAGTTTTAGTTGTTGGGTGGCGGGCACCCTGTGACATTTGGGCTCCGATCTGCTGGAGACTTAGAGTCCGCTAGCAAGGTTGGTGCCCAGCAATTGGCGTCTGCTGATTCTTCTTTTGGTGCAGTCAACAATTGTTCAAGTGCTTGCACCTACACACGATCCAGTTATTTTGTCATTGTGCAGCTAGTTCGTACAGAGCAAGTATTGCTAAGTTCTTTGGGTGGATATCCGACACCTACCTCTCCTACCTTCGAATTTGGAAAAGGTGCCCTGAGCCCAGGTGAGGGATCCAGAAGCCCTTGGATATTGGATGGTATGCCTGGCCTGAATGAGAAGAGTGCAGGCTCTACTTGGCAAAAGTGACCATATAACCGAGCTGTTCCTGTTGCATTGGCAGTTATCACACCCCCTTGAGTAAAGTGCAAGTTCTGCAACACAGAGTTCCTCCCTATGCCGTGTCAAGCAATCTCACACCAGTTCCAAGAAAGGGACCATCGTGGCGCAACACAGACATACATACTTGATCCTTGATCCTTGAGGGCGGTTTAAGAATCACACATGTGAATATTTGCAACCGTTGATCACCTAGGCCATGTGGGCGGAATCTACTCTTCTTTGGCATGCATAGCAAAACATGTGCCCTAGAAGGAAAAAAAAACACATTACTTTTTTCGAGCACATTAAGTCGTCGTGAACATAATGCGTTGGACAATGTGAAGATCATACGAATTGTGGGTCATATATGAAACCAGTGTGAAACACTTAAAAGGTGTGTGGGATATAGTTGCTACACTCAACGCAAATATGTTATGCAGTATATTAATATCCATGTAATAATATGTGTTCACATGGTAGTTTCAACTTGTATAACAACCATGGGTATATATATATATATATATATATACCCGTCGCCACCTGCAGCGCGAACGCACCCCAACCTCTCGGGCCCCGGCTGCCAGGCCTTTGGTCAAGGACCGACCGCCGCTGATTTTGAAGTGAGCTTGCATAGAAACGAATGTGCCTGGAAACGAGCCATGTGTAGATACATGTAGATGTAAGTATATATATATAGGCATTCCCTATCGCGTGTAGCAGGACTTGACAAACTAGGGTCCTTGAAGTGAGCTTCATATAATAAACATTTGAAATTGTGAATGCAATCTGAATGAAATGTGAATACATTGTGAACTTAATGTGAAACAAGTTGGAATGCATGCCCGACACATGGGTTCCTGACATTTGTTGCATCATGTTCGCGTGATTGCTGTATGTTTGCCAAGTTTGCTTTCAGTGCCCCCCCCCACCATGATGTTACAACGCAAGGCCTTACGAAATACCCGGCTCCTTCGCGCATATGCGCAACTCGACCCCCGTGTCCGCGACCTGGGAGTTGCGGTGAAGCTTTGGGCCAAGGCTGGCTATTGCATCACAGCAGTGCTTTGAAAGAAGTGTGCCCTGGAGGTGTCCAGATGTTTAGAAGTGCACGCCCTCATAATTCATAGGTAAAAAGTGAGACACACATTTATGAAACAAATATGAGTTGCTGCCTGGCACCCGAAGTCCCGATTTCAAGGGCGAGTGAGGCATTTCCTAAGATGTTCATATGTTCTGAGTTTGTGCTTTTACCAATTCAGATGTTTGCATTTCAGTTTTTTCACGATACATATGTATTTCACATAGTTTTATATCATTCCCATCTCCGATGTTCAGTTCCATATGCCTTTCAGTATATATATATATCCATATACATACATATATATTTATATTTATATTGAGTTGGTTGGTTTTCATACCAACCCGAGTAACTGTGTTAGCTCCACACTTACCATATGGTGACAATGCATATGAACATACTATGCAAGAACATGTGAAATTTCATATTCTAACATATACAACATATCATGTACACATTCACCGCGGATGGACGAAACACAAACTTCAGTCAAACAAAGTTCTTCATCTTTTGAAGATTCGAAGACAACATCTGCTGAACAAATGAGAAACGGGATATCGGCAAATACACATATCGCAAACATGAAAAGATGGATGACTACATGCAGTGAGAAAATCAGTGTGAGCTTCCTGGCCAAGTTCTATGAAATCAAAAAAATGCTTCGGGACATTAATCAATTATATTGCATTTTCACGGTATTGTAAATTTGGCTTAGTTTCGGGCTCAAGCCATTTTGGCTCAAGTCAAGCCAAGGAATTCCGTTAACGAAGCAGGTGTAGCAACTTTGCATGGCCAGCATCGTTGTCGATATGCATTATGAGACTCCCGCGACGCCATCTTCGTGGCCAGTGCGCCGGGAACGACAGCGTGTTTCAGGCATTGCTGCACAAGCACGAATGGAGCGCATGGAGGACCGCAAGAGCATGTTGAGTGATGATTGCCTACCTCCTGGCTTGGCTCCTGCTGTACCCCTGCAAAGCCAGTCACCCAGCTTCAGTCGAGGCTCGAGGTGCTGGAGAAAATCTCTGTGCTCACAGATTTTGAGGCAGTTGAGGGTGCTGCCCGGACGATTCTCACCAAAGGCAGTGATGGTGAGCAGCCAGAGGAGGAGCTCACACCCGAGCACGCACGGATAGGGCACAGGATCGACACCGAGATGGGTGGCTCAGTGATGATACCAACGATCCCAGAATTGCCTGCCCTGGAGGTCCCAGAGAACATTATCATCGAGAATGCCGGCTACATGGAATCGCGTATGCAAGGCTCGCGCGATTACAAAGAGGAGGATGCGGGCGAACCAGCATGGGCTAAAGCTTTCGCAAAGGCAGCCAAGGACAACATGAGCAAGCTACGACACCCGACAAGGACGACGCTGAGGCGGACAAGAAGGCACCCGACAAGAGCTTCATGGAGGAGGACATAAGGGCACCCGACACGAACTTCACAGAGGAGATCGAAAGGGCACCGGACAAGAGCGGCACCGAGGAAATCGAACAAGGGTTCGTCAAGAGCGGCACAAAACATATCGAGACTGCTTCCGACGATATCGGCACCGACGAGCTGTTGGCGCAGATGAATGAAAAGGACAGGCGGTTGGCTGTGGCGATGGCCAGGTCCTTGCCAGAAGCCGTATTAGAAGTCCGAGACACCAGAGGAGGCTGCGATAAATCCAGACAAACCTGACCGGGTAAGAAGTTGGGGCAGTGAGCCGCTGTGAGCTGTTGAGGGCAGATGCCCACGCCGTTTTTTGAGTAATGCTGAGGTGTCCCGTCCCTTGTGGACCTTTCTGAAGGGCCTTACCTACCTACGTACCTAGCAGGATTAAGAAGGCATAATTGCAAATCAGGTCACACATGTTGAATAGTTGACACTTAATTGGAAAATAATTGAAAGTTAATTGGATTAGGCCAGCCCGTCACATGCGGCTTAATATTCATTTCTTTGCCAATTGCAATCTAACTATGTTTCAATTATATTTATATATATATATATGACACAGAAACAGTTCCAATACATTACGCACCTTCTGGCAAGGGCTTTGCATTCTGGTCCTGGATTCCACGACATGGTGGGCTTCCGTCCTTGTCAATATAATAGCAGCGAGGGTGAAATGCCCCCTATCGGTCAGATTCTCGGTCCGATGTCACCTGAGACGGAGAGGAGGATCAAAACGGTCTTCCTCGTCAATATAATAGCGGCGACGGTGAAATGCCCCCTATCGGTCAGATTCTCGGCCCGATGTCGCTCATACGAAGAGGACGATCACAACGGTCTTCCCGTATATACAGAAGAACCACGCGAGGGATCTTCTAGCTCCGATTCTGACTAAGTCATTTCGTCCTAGGCCCCCGCACCAGTCGTGGCACGTTCGCCGTTTATTCTTCAGAGCAGGCAACCGTCGCCAAACATCGTCAAATCAAAAACAAACACAGGCAACGCGACAAATACACACATACACATAGCATATACATGTTCGATTCGTAAGCAACAGCACGTACTCTCTTATATCCTTAACACATACACTACCAGGTTGTAAGTTCGGGATCATTTATCATCATTTATGTTGGTGTTTGATGTGTTGATAAAATGCTCGGCATTACTATGGTTATTTCCATATGTATTGCTTGGTTCGAGGGTTTTGAATGTTCACATTCACGTACGGTATGGAGAGGGTACCATTGAATAAGGTTCTGGCCAGAAGCGCTCCATGTCCTGCTGTTGAGCTTGGCTTTGGCAATGTATGCAATGACATCCATCTACAGACTTCAATTCAGGCTGGGCTGATCCAGCACATGGCCTGATCATGGGCAAAGCAATCTTTGGCGAGTCTACTTTCATATAGGGGTGGTCTTATGTTGATTGTGTGTAGCCGCCAGCCAAACTACGAACAGCATTGGTGAGATTGATTAGGCTCGCTAGCATCGGTTATATATATATATATATATATATATATATATATATTTAAGGATGTTGCTTTTGTTGTTTTGCCTCAAGTTTATCAGCCCGGAGCACCTTGAGCGACACCGCAGCAAGGGCAGCTCACACTTCAGGTCAGTCGGCAACTTCTTGCTTCGCAAGACCTCGGCGGCGACACTGCATGGGTCCGCTGGAATTCCATCTAGGTCGCAGCGACAGCACACGCTCCGCGTCCTTGAAGCTGCATTGTCCTTCACCTTCCATGCCATTGGGGAAGTGAGAGAAGGCAGGCTGCAGCTTCCACAGCCCTTCTTTGCAGCCGACTTGGAATCACTTCATGCATCTTTGTTTGCTCCTACTGAAGGGCCAGATGCCAAGAATGCATCTGCCCATGCTTCCTCCGCATCTAACTGTGTGCAGCATCAGGTACCCTTTACGTAAGTCGCTGGAACTTCAAACGGTCACCTCTGTGGATCACGATTTTACTACTGACTCTGACGAGCATTGGGATTCAACTTGTGGGCCACCGCTTTTTTAATGGCAAATTAGCAGCCCTGGGATACTTTATTGCCGGTTTCTTCACATCTTGAGGCAACTTGTCTTAATTACGGCAACGACAATCTACAGTTCACTGTTTCTTGTTCTAGTGCTGTGCAGGTTGCATTCATTGGGGGGGCCGGAGACACGAGGGCTTCTGCCAACATAGTGCTTTGTAGCCCCACCATCTTTTAACGCAAGTTATAACCAGCAGCATTGGGCGTCGTCTACGGCCTCCTCAGATGTTGTGGCAGATTCTTCTAAGCATTGCACGGTCACTCTTTTAATTAATGGTTCTTGTTCAGGCGAGTTGCATCAAGAAGTCGATGGCCCCTGGTGTATGGCAAAGCCGTAACAATTTATGTTCGTCTTACAAGTAGACGATCTAATTAACAACCCGACAGGCTACCATCCTGTTCACACGGACCTGGTTAACCCGTTGGACCTCCCAGAGACTCAAGGCCCTACTGTGAATTTCCCTGGGCTGGTCCGAGGGATCTAAATTTTAAGGTCCATATCGCAGGTGCTCATAATGCTATCCCATCAGATCTACATGCACCTTCCGTCGCCCACAGCTTCTGCAGCTTGAGATCCTGCGGAACAGGAGCCCGACTTTGATGAACCGTACAAGCCGGATGGGAGGTTTCCTTCATTGCGATTACGTGTCTGTGTCCAGTGCCTCCTCATTCTTTATCCATGAGAGCTCAGGTTATGAAGCAGGCTGGTCTACAGCCTCAGCGCCCTGGGCCCAGCCATTGCCATCGTCACACCCTAAGTACACATTTCTGGAAATTACAAACGTTTGTGCAGTTGGATTCTTTTCTAAAGATTTGTTGTTCATCTTAGCGCCAGAGTTGCCGGTGTCAGTCGTTCTTGGGCCCCGAGTCGCTAACCAGAAGGCTCTTGGTTTGGTGGCACCCAGCACCCGGAGACATATTTGCAAATGCCGAGGTATTTTTAAACATGCTGCAGACCAATTGCTTCAGCTGAAGATTGCCAGTGCTGAGGCTTGTACCGCAGCATCGGCAGGGGATCCCATAGCAGCAGACAGGCAGATGGTTTTCAGATACTCTATGGTGTCCTTGCAGCGGCATATTGTCAAGCAGCTTGTTGCGAGGCCCTCTCCTCTATTTAAGGTTCTCTTCATGATTGGTTCGCAGGCGGATATTATTACAGCCACTAAATGTTAAATTGAAGTAGCTTGATTGTACAGTGTCAGCAACATATGCTCCCTGCACAGTTTGAGCCCCTAATGCTGCACCCTGCCTCCCTCAATACTTAAGGCAATTAGAGCAAGCATGGCTTTGTTCCTCCCAGATGACAGGGCCAGTGCATTGTAGACTACAGAGACAATGCATTCTAAGGTCTCCATCTAGCCCTCAAAAAATGGGGGAAAAACAATGGTGGTTCTAGCCAAGTGTAACTAATCACCCAGTGGGCCAGATGGAGGAGCCTGCGTGCGTTCGTTGTACAGGGGTCGGATGATGCGCGGTGACACTTTGCGACAAGCTTGGAAAACACACCAAAACAAACAACTTACATTTGTTGTTTTGTTGTTTCGTCTGGGTCGAGTTGCTTCGAGCAAGACATCTTTCTTATCGACCCAGCTGGATTTCTTGAGCACAAATCAAAGTATTTCGTAGTTGGATTGTAATGGAAGTCGGGTCGATTGGAAATAGTTCGGAATATTTAAACAAGTAATTGAACAGCAATTGGACAATTATGGATAGTCTGACGAGCTATGTGTTTCAGTAGCTTCTGTTCATGATTTTATCTTTATCTATTTATTTGTTTATTTATGTATTTATTTATTATAGAATGACAAAAAAGGTGGTCATCTGGTTGTCAATCAGTTGTCGACCATGTCCCTAAAGGACTAAATGCCCTTTTTCCATTCACACTATGCAGTTCTACATGTGACATCCAGTCACGTTTGCACGTGGCGCGCAAAACGAGCAGCCGATTTTCGCAGCACACCACATGCATATGTGTATGTCTTGGCACGACCACTTCCGAGCACACACCTCAACTATGCATGGGATTATGATGCATAGTCGTTTAAAGCAGTACCAGACCATATGGGCCACATGATGCACATGTTGATTCACAGTGGTGTACACGTATTCATTGAACATGTTACGGTGATATTCATATATATATATATATATATATATATGTATTTTTAGCAGAGTAGCGCCACTCTTGGATAAGCAGTTCTTAGATGTGGAAGGACATATACCATACATATCACATGTATATATATACATATATACTTATATATATATATATATATATATATATGCCGTACGTGCCGGCTAAGCCTTAACTTGTAATGTGTATATATTTTTGTTATTTTGACCAATCAGACCTGAGTCATGGGACATCTTTGCTTGCACGTGCATGCTGCGTGCTTGCATTCATGGTGCCCATGTGTGCAGAGAGAGAGAGAGAGAGACAGGGCGACAGAGAGATATAGAGCCCGTAAGAGAGTGAGGGATGTGTGGGAAGTGCCCTCCAGCTTCCATGTCATGTGTGGCAGGCTGCGTCGGTCTGTGGCGCTGCCCAAAGCAAGCTTTCATCGTACACTTTCACATTGCTCATGGTCTACTTCTTGCAGGCTTGGGCCTAGATGCGACTGAAACTGTACTAGTGTAGTTTCAATTTGATGGAAGTGGGGATTGGAAACCACTGAGGCAAATTCAAATTCAGATGGAAAGACGATCCCACAATTCACAATTCACAATTCGTTGAACCAATGACGATGGAATTCATGATATGATCAGAAACAAAGGTTCACCATTATATACAACCCACATTTCGGCAGCAGGATGAGAGTACAATTACAAATAGACCAGTTGCATCGTCAAACCTTGCGACAAATATATGTTCCCCCACAAACGGGTGGCGGGATCGAAGAGATGGAAGCGGATGGGGACGATCAAAATGGCTGTCCTCAACCTAATACAGAAGAACCATACCAGGGATCTTCTAGTTCGGATTCTGACTAAGTCATACCTCTGTACTAGGCCCCCGCACCAGTTGTGATATGTGAGCCGTTTATTCTGCGGAGCCGGCGAACTAATCAAACAGCGTCAAATCAAAAAAGGCAGCAGGATGAGGTAGGACGGGTAAGTATGCTTACACAAATGAGAGTCTGTTGACTTGGGATCCCAGGAGCAGTTCTAGGTCAAGTTTTCTCGAATTGGCATTTGTATTTTGATAGAGGTTGTCCTCACGGGAGCAATCATGATGGTTTTCGCACAGGGAGGACTCAAACACATGCAGCGCAAGTTGACATAAAGTACCACAAGTAAGCAAATTCAGAAAATGAAACATCATGATCCATGATCAAACAACATGTAACAGCACTTGGTAGAGACTCCGAATCATGCGCCAGGCCGCAACAAAAAATTGTTCTAGTGCACCAGCAAAACATGGAAGGAATTAATCTAAACATGTGTGTTGTCTTCTTTTCCGCCCTCTGGGTTGCTTTCCGGATTCATTTCGTAGCGTTACATTTGGCAGCCTTATTTTTGTTTGGGGGATCTTGCGCTCCTCTTTGGATTCGGTTGGCGACTCTTTGTGATGTTCTTTGGCTATCTGTAGCTCACTGGGGGTCCTTAGGCTATCCAGCGGAGTGCAAGACAGTCAAATCTGAAACACAAACATGTAAGAAGGACAGACGCAACACACAATCACACATTCCGCAGTTGGAGTTTGCGATCATTGTCTCCAATGCATGACACATGTATGTCAAATGTGTGAACATAGTATTCTATGCCTATCGCAAGATAGGTGTCTGATTTGTTTAGAATTTATTTGCTCTTTCATATGTATGCCAGATGGCACGGGCTTCCAGTTTGATATGTTGGTTCATTTTCCTGACAAAGGTGGGAAGACTCTTCAAAGAAGATGTGCAATCTAGTATCGCTTGTAAGATATGAAACGGGTCTGGCGACAAAGCTGGTGTCCGCAAGTAGCCCACCTGGCGCCCCAAAAATATTCTCCAAAGCACCCTCCAAAGCTCGGAGTAGGCCGCCTTCCCATGGATCCCCAGCTTTGGAAATGGGTTGGGTGCCAAAGCCGGTTGCCAAGCAGTCCCCTGGAATGGTGTCCACGCCGTGAAGGTGGCCGGCCCCCTTTTTGGCAGCAAGTTCAGTGCAAGACTGGAGTTCACATGAAAGCGTCGAGTTAGATGACACATTCGGTGGGATTCCTATTTGCTATCTATTTATTCGCGAGTACTTATGTAATAGCACATCCAAGCAATTGAATTAGTTTCTTTCAAGTATTAAGGAGCTTAGGTGGCTGGAAGCAGGTGCGCAGCAAATGGACCTTCGAAAGTGGACTATGAGTGTTCATAAGCGTGATTCGAGAAGCTACCTCGGGATATGAGACTCCACCATCGGAAGCACAAAAATAGGACAGTTAAAGGAAACACACCAATCACAGGATCCCTATGGATCCCTTGTGAAGTTTGAGATCTCAATGCGGAATCTTAGGCTCCATTGCCGATGGTCAATTTTTCGCGTTGCATTTTCCTGCCACTCAGCGAATAGCCCCTAGCATGTGATGAATTCCTCTTCAGGGTCATCTGTGGTCTGCCTTCGTTGCAGCTTGTCTCCTTTCTGCCAGGTCCACAGAGAGGTGGAGATACCGTGTCTGAGCCCCGGTCACTTCGAGGTGCCCTCAGCATGGCATTGCAAAAAGACAGTGCTAGGGTCCTATTCAAATAGGGTCTGCTATATGAATTTATTGTTAGTTCGTTGGAAACCTTGGAGTGGCATGGCAACTCTCGGATTAGTTTTGCAACTATAAATGGTTCATGCATTCTATTGGATTTGTTTTGAAATCGTTTGACATTTTCTGGTTCTCCATTGTAGCCATCGAACATATAAGACATTCTCACTGCCCCTTAGATTTCCCGGGAGCATCTTGGATTGTTTTAGAAGTCCCATATGTTGGTTAAGCCACGTCTAATTACATCGTTTCGGGGTCTTCCACATCAGCCTAAGCGCATGATGACAGGATTGATTATACAAAATGTCTCTGCCCGGAAGGTTTCTTGCTCGTTGTTCTCAAGGGCAGGTTATGCATTAGGCCTCGTATGGTTTCGCCGGCACTCACGGAGGTTCCTTATGGTCGCCCAGCCGGGAATTGGAGGCCAGTAAGGCTCCGACCCCTTAAAATACATCTTGTCAAGATTGTTCGATCTTCAGAACAAACAGTGATAGGCTTCATCAGTTTTTTGTTGTAATCTTTAAGTTTTTGACAGATATCTGATTTCCTTGGACTTTATGGTTTGAAACCATGGGATGTGTGTGTTGGAAACATCTGGTATTTCCTTCGGTCTTCCTTGTGAATCTTCGAGGTCCGTCTATTTTTAAGGGCGTTCTTTGAGTGTCTTGGACTTCGTCGGCTTTCAGACACACATCTTCGATTTCTGGGAGGATCCCAGATTTCCTTTTATGTTCTAGGAGATATGATGTTTTCTTTGAAGTCCAATATCTTGACTGAGCCACTTTTAATTATACTCCAGTGTCATGTGTTTAAGATAGTCGAAATAATCCATGAAATATTCGAAGCATTGCAGTTGCCATTGCTCTGTGCTGACGCGAAGTCTGATCTGACAGGGCGGGACCACACATGTAAATTAGCAGCTGTGTTCCCTGCACCCGCGCTTGGCAGGAATGGCATAGCAACCACATACATGAATCATATATGACTGCACAATGGTTGCATGCTTGCACCACCCAGTGTTCATTTTCCAATATCGTCGTTGCAGTTATTGATGAACCTGCAACTCTTCACATAGTTGGCACCCTCGATCACATTCTGCTCCCTCACACACAGAGGTTGCTACAAGCCTGGTGGTGGTGGTGCAAACACTAGCTCGGGAGGCAAATGACACATTGGGTGTTACACCCATAGATAGTCTATTCCCTACTATACATCTATACATACATGTTGCCAGCTTGCATGTTGCATTTGTTTGGCCTTGAAGCAGAAGCTGCCTGAGGGAATGACCTGCTACACACAGATCACTCGTTTAGCAGAGCACAGCATATGGAATTCTGGCTAACACCTTCCCCAGGAGTAGCCGATGACTTTATGGTTATAATGTACGACAATGTTTTGTTTTATTGTTTCTTATGTATTACATGATCTCTCTCTCTCTCTCTCTCTTTCTGTGTCACTCTCTCTCTCTATATATATATATATATATTATGTATGCTATGTGTATATATATATTGTATATGTATGTATATTTATATATATATATATATCTATATATATATATATATATATATATATCTCATATATGCTCGCAATTTTGCCAAGCCCGGGCAGTTTTTGGGAGGGGCGTTGGGCAAGGCCCTCACAAGCTTCAGGAGCGGGACTATGGGTGCGAAGGGCGGTCCCACAAGAATAACCAGAATGTCTGTATCTATGGCGTGTTAGGCCTTGAGTATTCAAGGCTTCACATGCTTGAATACTCAAGCAGTGGACAAATTAATCCTTGAGTATGCAGGGATTCAAAGCTCGAAATCATTGGATATGCAAGGATTCAACACCCTGAATATTGAAACATGTGGGTCCATGAATATTCAAGGAGTCCTATCCTCGATTTATAAATAGTTCAAAGTATATATATATATATGTATATATGGGTATCAAGTATATTGGGATTTGGATATATGTGTTTGCATATATATATATATATATATATATATATATGGGGGTTTCTCGTTTGTCTCGCTGTAGGGAATCTGTACCAAAACCGTTATGTAAACGCGGGCCCATGGGGCCCGTGGGGCCCAAGGGGCCCACGGGCCCATGAGGCCAATGGGCCCCATGGGCCCCAATGGGCCCATGGGGCCCAAGGGGCCCATGGGGCCCTTGGGCTTCATCGGCCCCATGGGCGGGCCCGCATTTACGTAACGGTGTTGGGGTAAGAGAACAAACGAGAAACGCCTATATATATAGATATAATGTCTTTGCTTCTTGGAGTCCTTCGCTCAGGACGATGCCAATCCGGAAACCCGGGATGCGCACCTGGCTACCGCTGCCAGCTCCTGGTCAGTGGACAGTGCTTCTTGCAACCAGCTGCACCGGGCAAGCCAGCTGCAGGGCAGGACGCATAGAGGAATATTCAGTGAACAAGAAAACTGGCAGCTACTAGCTCGGTGATCCACTAATTTGCGCAGTATGTTACCCATCGTGATTTTGACCGAAATTATTTGTACGGAATTTAGTCACTTAGACAAATCATCGCACAACAAATCATAATATAGCAAATCATGAAGTGAAGCAATAAGTAAGGCAAGCCACCTCCACGGCAAGCCAACTCCAGGGTAGGACGCGTAGACGAGTGAACTTATTCAGACAAGTCATCATATAACAAATCATTCCCCAACAGAGTTCCTCTGTAGGGGTTTTGGCGGCTTGGTAAAGAAATCCATAAAGTGTTGTTGCAGGTTTCCCATGCACTTTTGTGCGCTTGCTGCAGATGTCTTGAGGGTCGGCGCATTCCTGTCTACACGAAGTGGTCGCTCGTGCAATTTGTTTTGCAGACAAATGCAATGGTTTTGAACACTTTTTGCTTCCTGCACCGAGATGCCGCCAGATGCCTCCAAATGATAATGAATCCACACCCAGGATTCCCAAGGCATGCTCCAGCACCCATGATTCCGCAGCCTCGATTATTCACCCAGGGATGCACCGCCAGGATCACACGGTCAGGGTTCCACTGCCAAACTTTCGCAACGAACTTTACAAGGTCAGGTTCCCACCATGAGGGTGATTCTTAAAACATTGTTGGGGGTCTCGCGTTGTGGTCGTCGTATGTAAAGAAACTTATATATATATATATATATCAAACAATTCAATAACCATATGTACAAAATCCTATCGCTGCAGGTTTCATGCAATGGAAGTGGGGCTTCTTGTACAACATTAGGAAACACCCCTTCGGCCTCCCCGCCACTGTGCCTCTTACTCTCGATGTGTGATCGGACATCGTGCTAACTCTATTGGTGCCAAGGCGGTGACTTGAGAGTGGTGAAACATGGCAACATGCACACACAGGAGCTAAGGAAAGTACACGAACGCACCAACCCACACACAGAGGGACACAAAGGGAACCACCCAGAGGCACCCACATGGAGCCCCAGAGGCACCCGAAGGGGTCCAATGGAGCCCAAGAGAGCTCCGAAAGTGTTCAGAAGGACCCCAAGGAGGTACCCCCGAGCCCCCCAAGAAGGGCAAAAGATACACAAGGGGACCCCCAAAGACAATCACGGAATCCCGCGGAGACCAGCATGCGGTTCTGGTGAGAAAAACGTGGTTCGTTGGCCGCCCCATTTCCCGAAAAAACGATACTGCAGTGATATCGCTGTTTTAATTTTCGGTAAAATCACGCAAGCCGCCCCGGGAATGCCCTGCCCGGACCGGCCCGTAGGGTCCATGTCCCCTAATAAAAACTGCAGACTGCATGGCATTAGATACAACTCACTGGTGCCTGGCGGCACGGTGGCGGACTGACACTGCCTTGACACAGATGCGCAAATGAAATGTCGAATGTGTTTTCACAATTCATTCCAATAGCCTTAATTCCGTTGCCAATTAACTGTATAGCATTTGTTGAGCTGCGAAATAGTTGTGAGTTTCTTTCTTGTATGGCAGATTTCACTCAAATTTACCACTGGCACCGCACTGGAAACGACAGATATACGCCATTATCGCGCACACACATAATCATATCGCAATATAAAGGTATAATTATATGAAAAATTGCAAGATTCCATATATAACAATAATATGTTATATATAGGTATACGCCAGAAAGGGCTCCCGTATATTATAGGAATCACATTTACATAATCATTCAATGAAATATCATTGAGTGACACAGAGGCATGTGAATGCAACGGTACAAACATAGCAACATCCTTTATATATGTATATATATATATATTTATTCGCATGACTCCAACATAGTTATATAAAAATTCCAAACATGTGAATGTAAGATCCTATCATAACCCGTTATGAATATGTGTGTGATATAAATACAGAATAAAAAAATATATATATATATGTATATATATGTATATGGGCAGTTAGGGACATGTGGGACGGGCGGCGGGACACACGGGACAGACGGTACTGGCGGGGAGAAGGTTGGCCAGGCGGGGCGGGCGTGACTGGCGTGACAGGTGGCGGGGAAACCGGCCACACCCCTTTTGCGAAATCCCTTATTCGGGGCAGTAGAGGCAGCCGGCACATAATGATCAATGCTGACTAAAAATACATAATTGTACATGTCTTATATTCCTTCGATGTGTTTGTGATCCTAGTATAGTCACCACAGGAGCTCGAACCCGTGCGAGTGTGGGACCGTAGGACACCATACAAAGACGCACCTTGACGCATATTTGCATCACTATAGCAATGTGAATTGGGAACGCAGTGGAGCTGTATGTATACAGTTTAGCAAATTGGACTGCACAGGAATGCATGGGCACTGCCTAGGCTGGGAAGCCTGGCTGCAACTGGCTGGCCCATTCATAGGAAGACTTGGACTAATTTCAAGAGCAAGTATTTTTAGAACCCTTTCATATGAGGAGAAGAAATTGTTATATAAAACATATTTGAAACATATGATGCCATCTATGCCCACACATGCAAGATTTAAGAATGAGCTTTTTATGACCTCATGTCTTTGTGACATTTCTAAGTTGTTTTTTTTTGGTCGTGTTCGATCAACCAACACCTTGACTTCGATCACATTACTGACACAGGATTACAAATGACTTGAAATCACCACGGATTTATTGGAGGCTTCTTTGAGTTCACATGATGCCATGCCAGGACAAACATGTGTGACACTTATGTGAGCCCCTTGGACACATCCAAACAGGTCTGTGATGAACCTGGATGAACTTGTAATGGAGGAACTCCCAAATCGGGTTACTCAGGAGCATATTTGAATCAGTGATATGTTTAATTGTGGCGCCTCTTGTGTGCCCGCCCCCCCCCCAGAAGCCTATGTGAACAAATCTGAGCCCTTAGGAACAAAGCCCTCCCCCACTTAGCCACCCGCCATCGGTGCACGATTTTTTTTGGGGGTGCGGACTTGGCTTTCGTGCTGGCTCTCACCAGACCCTCCGCCAGTCGAACCCTCCCAAATTTCTCAACAACATTGGCATTACTAAGGATCGACTCCTTAAGCATTTCTTCATATTATGGCGAATATATGAAAGTAAGGTTGAACCAAAAATGAAATTCATAGGATCATCATCAGAATGCAAGTACAGTATTTCATAGAACTCTCATTCGGTATATGCTGTACTTTGGGCATTCGTTTCATGTGTTGGCGAAACCCTTGACAAGCCGATCCTCAATGACGGCCTGCCTGTACAAGTGCAAGACCCGACCCATAATTCATCACGCTGTTGTTTCACTCTTTGTTGTCTTGGATATGTGGTTTGTCGTCTACCTTTCACTACAATAAGTCGTTGTTTTTCAAAGGTCACTTTTTATTGTATCACACCCGGGTGATTTAGCATTGAGTTTATTCAGATATTGGGAGATGTTCGCATGGGTTTCGGAATGTATTATTTTATTGGCGAGACTAGGCATGTGTCGGGGTGTGGCCCCTTGTGCTATCCTCATTTGTGTTTTTCGAAACTAAGGTTTTTTCTTGCATTTGTGGCAAAAGGCATCCTGGGCCCTTGGTCATTTTTTGCCGGCTAGGGACGCAGCACATGCAACAACGACATGTGGTGCAATAAAAGTGCCAAAGTAGATAGCACATTTCGTGGCACCCCCCATGTGCTAAGCGACCATGGAGAGCCCCCCCTGTTAAATTATCAACTATCCTCAAGTGATGCGCTTGGTTGTGTTGTTAATGTTTGCCTTGCCTTGCCAGCCCTCCTATATCATCTCGTTGGAGGGTCTCCTATTCAACTATCCTGACGTGTTGCACCTGCTCGCACCCTTTGATAAATTCGATTCTTCCCTAGCCAGCCTTCCCATGAAGGTCGTGCTCTCTCGATTTGCCAAATTTGTTCTTTCGCTTCATCGGCTTCTATTCGATGGAATTTGATTGGGGTCGCGAGGTGCGATGAGCAGCAGGAGTCATGGGTTGAATGGGCTACGCTTCTATAATTATTCAACCAGATGGAAATCATATGAACATCACAGGCAGGACAATGTAGTAACCATCTGAGTTGAAATCATATGAAATACAAGGAAAGTCGAGCTGCCACATTGATTTCATACATATCTTGTATGGGTTCCACATCATAGTGTGTCATCTTTGTATATGTATGCTTGAGTTTGCATGACTTCGGAACGTGGGCCCTTCTATGGGGACCCATCTTTTCTTTCTGTATACTCATGAAACCTGGACAGTGTCCCTCCCTTCCTCCCCATCATCCCTAGGGACACATAATATTGCGCCGTCAAATGATAAACGGTTTGTCACTGATATCATATTGCAGCATCTTTTGCTGGTGTTCAAGACCGCCACCGTGATCGCTACCATGTCAACTTCTTTGTGTGTAAGTAGCTAGTGCAGCCTGAAAAGCCCTCGAGCAGCCTAGTGCTGCTTGTGCTGTTTGTGCTTGCCGCACTCAGTGGACCACTGTCTTCCAAATTTTCCGATCGCATAATGTGTTGTGGCCATCAAAGACCTGTTAGCGCGATATTGCTACGCACTTTCGACCAAGTCTGGCAAATTGCTGCGGCTTTTATGGTGGTACGGTAGGTTCCCCAGGGGGTTTCTGACGTACCTCCAAACCAGTCCCTTCCCCTGGCGGGCCCTCCAACAACACACATTTCATGTTTTATATTTTCAGGACTCTTGCCCAGTCCCTCCAGATGCACATAGCAATTCCACATTGATTGAAGTGTGGCCAAGCATGGCAAGCAAGAGCATGCCCACACCATGCCCGTTCATTGTCCGATTCATTTGTGTATATGGGCATGGTGTTGGCATGGCCTTGGTTTGCCTTGGAGGCTTCTATATTTCAAGAGCTGATTTGGCCTTGAGTGTCAAATAGTTTGACGACCATTTGATTCAATATGGGGAGTTTTAGGGGCGGAGCCCCTCATGAGCTCCAGGAGGGGGATGTGGGATGAAGCCCTCCCCTACACAAGAAGGTATTCATATATATATATATATATATATATATGTATAACCAGTTGGCTTCGGCCTTCCCGCCACCATGCCGCTTACTCTCGATCGGTGATCGGAGATCGTGTTACCTCTTTTGGTGACGAGGCGGTGACTTGCGAGAGGCTTACCATACAAACACAGGAACCAATAAACACATAAACGCAACAAGCCACAAACAGAGTAACACAAAGGAACAGGCGCAGAGGCACCCAAATGGAGCCCCGGAGGCACCCGAAGGGAGCCCAAGGTAGCCGACGGGAGGAGCTCCAAAGGCGCTCAGAATCACTTCAAGAGCGTATTCCAGAGACCCCCAAGGAAAGCAAAAGATGCACAAGGGGACCCCCGACGAACACGGAATTCCATGTTGGCCAGAATGTGATTCTGGTGAGAAAGGGTCGGTTCGTTGGCCGCCCCTTTCCCGGTAAAAGTCACGTGGGAAACTCCGCGAGCGCGCGAGAGCGCCCGGCACCGCCCGGGAATCGGGCAGTGTGTCCCTTGAAAGAAATTAAGAAAGGATCAAACTGCCAGGCATTAGAGACACTCCACATGCTTCTTTGGGCTTTGGCTTTATATACTTTTAGTGTCTCGTTTCTTGGCATTGTCTTTCATGTGTTTCCTTGGTTCACATACAACACATATACTGGTCCTTGGCCTGGCTTGCCAGTTTTAATTTCCCAGTATCCCTGGTGTATGCTTCGTTTTTGTTTATGTGTTGTGCTTTGCATGTTAATTTGACTATAGTGTACCGAATTGGGGATATCTCACTCGGCCTGGCAATACAAAACAAATATATAGACGATGCAATGTGCATGCATTTTGATATATCACTCATGCGCTCTGCATTCTTAAGACAAGGGACCCATGAGGGACGCGACACTTTCCTTGAAGATGCAATGAGGTGAAACCGAAAACACATCAAGGACTCGGTTTCACACAAAATTGAAGATTGAAAACCTTGCATTTCAAGCTCTGCAACCCTTGAATATCCAATGATTGAACACTCGAGTTGCAAACAGTTTATGGAGTGTTCAATTTTGCAACACCTTGCATATTCAAGGATCAGCATCCATGATTTGTCCAGAAAGTTCACCGTGATTTGTTCAACCCGATCCTTCACTTTGTAAGTTAGGCTTCTTCTAAATTTGATATTGTGTATCAAAAAGTGTGTAGAATTTCGTTATAGGCGGATCAGTCCACTAACAATGCCTTTTACATGTTTGTTCTCTTTCGCTCTCAGGTTGTTTGCCCACGCCTCGGTCAACGCCGTCACTCCCGTGACGGTGTTTTCCAGGCACTACGTGGCCGCTACGTGCCACGACTTCATGTCGAGGATGGAGGGTTGCAGCGTGTTTCTCTGTGATATCGCTTGCATCAAAAAGGTAACAATAGGGTTCTTATTATTGAATATCTTGTGGGGTTCTTAACTTTCTTAGTTTCTTTGATTTTCTTGGGAACACTTGTATTTTATAACAATAGAGATTGTTGGATTTATTACCGCTTCCTGGGAGAATACGAATGTGTTGATTTTATGGAGATTCTTGAATTTATCGCTTCCCCTTATGTTTTTGGGACCATCTTTGTTTGTCTTTGACCCACTTGGAAATCTTTAGTTTTTCCTTGATGACGTCGATGTTGCTAAAGCCATTTTAAATTGAACCTCAGGTGGTCTCGATAATTGTGTAGAAGTACAGTCCTAATTTTTTGGATGCGCAAATAGGGCAGATGTGAACGACAAATCCAAACCATAAAAGTCAATGAATGACGAACATATGGTGGAGTACAGTAGTTTATAGTTTGTCTTTCCCCCGTGTGTATGTATGTTGTATGTAGGTTTCTTGTATGTATGTATGTTTGTGTGTATGTGTATGTAAGTGTATGTATGTGCGACAACTCCGCCTTGCAGCTGGGCTTCGTTAGCTGTAGAGGGGGCTGCGTTGAGCTGAGGGGGTTTGCTGCACTTGGGGTACGACGCTGTGGGTATCCCATGCAGAGCAATCCCAGGTGGGCATTTTGGCATGTCGGGTCTTATGAGTACGGCGCCCAGGTGGCATCCTGTCTGCTGAGGCCTGGGCTGGTTGGTGTCGGCGCCCGGCGCGTACGGCCCTGTGTGGGTATCTGTAGAACAGTCATGCGTGGGCAGTTCGGTGTGGCGGCTCTTCGGAGTACGGCACCCGGGAGAAATCTCGTTTGCTCAGGCGCATGCTGGTTCGTGGGGGCCCTTTTCCATGTGTACAGGCTTCCAGCGCACCCACTGACTTTGACCACGGAACTGGGGGCCACAACCGGGGTGGCAGTGGCCGACAGGCGCTGCCCGCGAGGACACAACCTAACTCTGTGCAGTCGGCATGCCCATGTCCGGTGAGAGCAGACACAACCCACACCTCATCGTCCAGATCGGTCCAATGCACCCATAGAAAAACAGAGGTGCGCGATAGCATCGTATTGCTGCACTTCATGGAAACGCTGTAATGAAAAAGGCATTGAAGTGGATCATATATGACATATAGGGTAATCAATGCCATGCATGCAATTCAATTTGGTTCATGTATTCGTGCATTCGTGATTCATTCTTGGTTCATGCTTACCGCTGTTCACTTTCATTCATGCCGTTTTGTCGATGCAGTTCCCTGTTCTTGTATATTCATTGATGTTCTGATGCAGTTCGCGAGAAGTACACTCAGTGTTCGTGTATATTTTGTTGAGTTCGATTAATGCATTTGTCGTGGTTGCTCTTACTCAGTGTTCATGTGATATGGGTGTATTGTATATTGCAAAGCGATTTGTTAGTCATTTGGGTGGCACGTGTTTTGTGACCCCTATTATATAATCAATTCAGAATGTGAAATTCATATGCAAATCTTATGCCGCACTCTGGAATCGTGCGGGAATTGAGCAACACATGTCGACATAAAGCATGGTTCCTGATTTGCACATGACTGTCACATGTGCCGTACATCATTCGCACACCGGGGATGGCATATGATTTGCACATTTGTTGGCAGTTTTTTTGTTTCACATGCGTTTCACATACTTTTTGATTTCTCACCTCTCAGTGTGACCACTGCCTGCTGCAAGAGATTCGGCATGTGCATATATGTTTAGTTTCGTATGTAGACTTGTTGTTACTGCAAATTGACCCTGTCCAGGTGATAAACTGACAAACATAACAACACGCATGCATGAGTTATGAAACCACACACAATCCAAGGCAGAACTTCTAAAGAACACCATTATTGATGTCTCATCATTCATCAAATATGAGTTGTGTCGGGTCACGTGATGGTGCCATCTGATGTAGACGTGGTGTGATTGCACATTGCTCAACTTGAACAATGTACTAGTACCCAAACAATTGGCACGTGTACCCAAACAGTTCACAAATATTTTGCAGAGACCATTGACCTTTGAACCCTACCAATGTGCACGTTTATATAAATTTATATATATATATATATATACAAGAGGCATATGTGCCCTGGCTTATGCAAGGAGTGGGAAATGTACCAACATGGTTGGCCAGCATTGGACAGTAAATGCTACACGTGGCTGAACACTACAGTCCCCAAATCACTGCTATGTGACTCGGATCCAGGTGCGTAGGAGGGTAATTCCGTGGGGTAGATGGGTTGTAGCTATGTGGCTGGGTGTGTGGATGGCTAGGTGGGTAGATACGTAAGTAGGTATGCAGGTAGGTGGGTTTGTTGTTAGGCAGAGAGGTGTGTCTTTGTTTGTGTAGGGAGGTAGGTGGGTAGGTGGGTGAGTGGTTAGGTAGGGTAAGTGCCATGATGGGGTTGTAGGTCAGTAGGTGTATGCATAGATGGCAAGGTGAGTAGGAAGGTGGGTTGGGTAGGGTGGTAGGTATGTGTGTGGATGTGATGAGGGTAGCGTGTGGGTAGATAAGTTGGTCAGTGGGATAGGTACTTAGGTATGTAGGTAGGTATGTGGGTATGTGTGTAGGCAGGAAGGTGGGTTGGTGTGTAGGTAGGGAAGTGGGTAGGGGTGTGAGTGTGTAGGTAGTGTAAGCATTATATGTGGGTTGTAGTAGGGGTGCTGAGTGTGTAGGTAGATAAGTGTGTTATAGGTAGGTGGGTATGTAGGTAGGCAGGGAGGGGGGTAGGCGTGTAGATAGGGAGGCGGGGCAAAACAACTTCAAGAGGCAGCTTGCCAGATCGGTCACTTCCAGATAGGATATGGATTTTCGCACATGCCAGATTGGTGTAAATTCCAGATAGGTGCCAGATTGGACTAGCTAGATTGGTGCCACATTGCTTCGGCGTGGCCAAATGTTTTGTATCAGGGTTGGCTATGAACATCGTTGGGGTTGTTCAGTGCTCATGTTTGGTGTTCGATGTTTGGATGATCCGTACCCTTGTTCGGTTCCATACATTGGGGATTCAGGTACCAGGTACTAGGAACCTGAGGATTTGTTCGCAAAGTCTGAACACATGCTCGGGGTACATGCAAACTTGTTTGTGGTCGGTGAAAATTGTTCATTACCAGCCCTTGTTTGTATGTGGACATTTTGTGACTGCACATTGAATTCTGTTGAGGACCCCTACTGCCTCGAGCGCAACCTGCATTGCGTTCTCGGCGAGCCCGAGGAAATGCAATTGCGCGAGGCTGCATCGCGCTGGATAAGCAGTCAAAATGTATGGTATTGTAGTAGGCAGGTTATACACATGCAATATGTTGTATTTATAGGAGTAACGGTCCACGGAACAAACAAACAAACGAACAAACACATATATATATATATATGTACATATGACAAGAAATACAGGCTGCAACACACGGAATGAACACCCGACCATGCATGGCATCATACAAATGATTCTTGATGGTTGATAAGACATGCTCAATATATGGTGTAGTTTCATTTTCATGGGACTTCAAATGTGCAACACATGTTTTAGTTGTTCGATGTTAGCTTTCATTAACACTCCGTTGAAATTTGAATCAGGGTCCATGGTTCACATATTAATATCCCTGATTTCCATGCATGGAAGAAGAACACATACAATTCTGAATGGTTTCTTATGCACATCATGTGTGAATATATATATATATATATATATATATATATATATATATATATATATATCGAAACCAATTATCCATACCCAGCAGCCAACATCCAGCAACCAGCCACCACCCAACCACCCACCACCCAGCCACCCCAGGCACCGGTGAGGGGGAGTGTGTTTCATTCTTAAGAAATGAGGAAAAATGGGGTGCCCACAGCGCGTTCGCGCCGGCCTTCAAAAACACCGTAAATAGCGATAAAAATCAATGTACCAAAATCATCGGAAATATGCATACAGAATCAAGCAAAGAGGCAGAATTTTGCAAACGGCTGCAGAGGCATAGCATGGCGGAAAGACACGCCCTCGATTTCATCGCTATTTCACGTGATCACGCCCCAAATCACAGATATCGTCGATATTATGCGTGAACACGCTCCCTTGGACCATCTCGGACCAAGCCAGATCAGCATTTTTTATCGATATTTTGCGTGATCACGCTGTGATCACGCTCATTTCTGCCTGCTTCAGAGATTTCAGTCAAATCGGGGGAAGCAGATTATGTCGCTATTTTGCGTGATCACGCTACTATTTATGATTTCTGATCTCATTTTCTTGATTACCGGCTAACCACGGAGAGCAGATATTGTCGCTATTTTGCGTGATCACGCTCATTTTGTCCTTTCATGATTATCCTTCATTTATTTCAGCGAAATCGGGGGAAGCAGATTCTGTCGCTATTTACGGTGATCACGCCCCCTTCCAGAATTCGGTTGATTTCCGTCTAAACATCAATCGCAGATGTTGACGCTATAATGCATCAAAACGCTTCGTTTGGTGATTTGTTTTGCACCACCATCGCAGATGTAGTCGGTTTTTTGCATGATCACGCGCCTTGGTGGCTACCACAAGATCGTCATTCATCTATTATTGGTGATCTGCGACTAAGCTGGGCAAGCAGATTTTATCGCTATTTTGCGTGATCACGCCCAAACGGGGCCCAAAAAGACAGATATCTCGAGACATCCGTTTTTGGAAGCCCCAAATGGCTCCAATGGGCCCCAGGATTCCCCAAACGGGGCCCAAAAAGACAGATATCTCGAGACATCTGTTTTTGGAAGCCCCAAATTGCCCCAAATGGGCCCCAGGATTCCCCAAACGGGGCCCAAAAAGACAGATATCTCGAGACATCTGTCTTTTTGGGCCCCGTTTGGGGAATCCTGGGGCCCATTTGGAGCCATTTGGGCCATCCAAATTCCAAACGACACTTTGTGTAGGTTGCAAATACAAAACGACACTTTGTGTAGGTGAAGATACACAACGACACTTTGTGTATGTTGAAAATATAAAACGACACTTCGTGTAGGTGGAAAATACGAAACGACACTTTGTGTATGTTGAAAATATAAAACGACACTTCGTGTAGGTTGAAAATACGAAACGACCCTTTGTGTAGGATGCAGGCACTCAGTAGCCCTTACCAGGGTGCTTATGCTCAAAGGCATCACAAAATTAAACATAGAACACCCTCTAGTCTCAACAGATGTGTATGTTGATGACACAGCAATGCTCACACATGGTGAGAAAGAACAAACTCTAGACAACATCACAAATGCAGTAATAGATTTTGCCAAATTTGCACATAGTATACACCTTAAACTAAGTCATAAAGGTGTCATAGTAGCAAAACTGCAACAAGATGGCAAAAAACTAGCCTTTAGGCTTAAGCAAAAAGGCATCAAATACCAAGTCAATGACTCCACTAGAGACTTAGGAGTAAGCTTTGCAAATAGCCCTAAAGGCAAAAGGCAGCTTATTAACCAAAGAACCAAAAACGCAACTAAAACTCTAGTAAAAATACAATCTCTAGCAAGTATCAGCAGGAAAGCCAAACTGCTGTTCACAGGCTCAGGCTTCCCCAAATTTACCTGGGGTTTCCAAATATCTGGAATGTCTAGAATGCAGTGGCTTAAA
>Ga0099797_100509_pt1 | contig 24978 bp, 18 predicted proteins | sample Uncmet_Sort48C_1_FD_89871 | JGI IMG/M metagenome (GOLD analysis project Ga0099797, IMG submission 89871) | Marine eukaryotic communities from CALCOFI LINE 67, Pacific Ocean - C012_Sort48C_1 | ecosystem: Environmental > Aquatic > Marine > Oceanic | place: Pacific Ocean: Monterey Bay | collected...
CGCTGTTGAATATGTTTGGCAACCTTATGGAAATTTCCCTGTCTTTGGAAATCAGAACATGGAACTCAATGTCTCGACGTCTATTCAGTCCCAAGTAATAACGAATGATTATCTGCAGATCAAGCCTAGTTGTGTACCCACACATGTCTGTAGTTTATACATATACATATATTTGCTGTTCGATACATATATATGTATATGATATAGTTGGGATGTATCACTATAGTCGATCAGCATCCATATAATAATCTAGTGTGCGCTGCAGATTTTTTTCGTTCTGCGCTTCTTACGACGGTCTCCACATCCATCCAACTTTGCCTAGGAGCCATCATGAACACTCTGCGAGCCTGCAACACCCTGCTCACTAAGTCAGAATTTAATTAAAAAGAGTGGCAAGCTAGGGCTCGTCCCCGCAGGTCGGCTCGATATTCAAACCAACATTAAATGGTGGCTACCTAGGGTAGGGCCTTAAGGACGGCACACCACCATAACCTGCCACAACCAGAACATTCCCTCGAGGAAAACTGAGCCAGGGCAGGCAAACGAAAGTAAGTTCACTACTGGGGGTGACTACCTAGGGTAGGGCCTTAAGTATGGCGCTCCACCAATACCCACCGTAATCGGAACAAATCCCTCGAGGAAAGATTGGGACAAGGCAGGCATCTGGTAATGTGAAGGTCCGCTTTCTCCGAAGCGATATCGGTTGCCTGGATTGCCTCTGTAAATGAGAGACCACTGAGAAACTCATGGAAAAAGAGTCACTGGCTATCAATGACTTCAAAATTGGCTTCCCTTCCTGCTGTTGCCGCGTGTCAGGAAGAGCTAAATGCTGAGCACCTGTGGACAAATCAGATGCCTTCTTATTCAAAATGAGCTGCATGGCACCTTCTCGGAAAGCCTGGCACACAGGAAGCAAGTTATCTAATGCCCTGCTCAGCTTCCGGTGGACCGCCCGCTGCAATTTGCGCGCACCAGGTAGGGCAACGGAAGCGGAGGAAGAATGCTGAGACGGCATGTCAAATATGGTCGTCTCCTTGCACCTGGGTGAAAATTGGGGCTGCTCCCAGTGCTGTGGATAACCGCCATCCGGGAAAAGTCGCCCATAAACCAACTTGCACGACCATGCTGGAACCACGGCTTGCTGCTGAAAAAAAAAACACACAAGTTGCGACTCAAAATTGTCCAGCTCACTATCGTCTGCGGTTCTCTAAAGCTATCTTGAAAAGAAGGCACTTCGAAATTGCTACAGGAATCCTCAAACCAAGGGTAAGGTTAAGTTGGACCTTGAGCACTTGAGGTCCTGCAGGAGCGTAATCGGCCCCTCCACAGATGAGCTCACAAACACAACCGGCTTGCCCGTAAGTGGGTGACAAATCCTTTTCAAGTGTTTCGAATGGGTCAAGGAGAGTATGCCTCTCAATGTATTTTTAAGTCAGGTGGGTTGTGTCACTAGACTCAGAGTAACACACAATCCACTGGGTCGTAAGAGATGAACGGGACAACATGCTTTGCAACTCCCACAGAACCTCCACCAGAACCCTGTAAGGAACAAGGATCCTTATCACAACCGTAGAAGACCGCAAGCTGCTCATAAGGTGCAGTAATGTTGGAGCTCTGCCAAGGCTCGTCCGGTGCATTGTCAATGTAGTGGTTCACCAAGGTCGGCTGCTGCGAAGTCGTCCCTGGCCGTAAGAACGGGAATAAGGGACAGTGCTTCGGTCCAACTGCTTATGTAGTGCTCCTCAATGGTCGGCTGCTGCACAGTGCTGCAAGTGGTCCCCGGACCCCCAAAAACGGGAATGTCGGACAATGCACACGGCTTCGTTCCAATCATTAGTAATATCGTGCCCACCATTGATAACATGCTGCTGCACATCACTTAAGAAGGTCCCTGGCCCCCCAAAACACAGAAACCACGACGATGCAAACCGCTGCAGAACTCGGCACTCCAGCAGGACCCATGTCAACTGCCTTCGTGGTGAATGGCATACATAAGATACAGTATCGGAGGAAGCATGGGCAGGTGGTCTCGTGACAGCTGCACCTCTAGAAAATAATGAAGCTCTAACATTTTCTCGGTTCTGTGCAAGGATACGCACTGATGTACTGCCTGCCTTCTCCTTCTGCGCCTGGAAGGTTAGGCTATGGCAGATTTAAGGCAACACAATGCGTGCTGGCGTTTCATCCGCCTTAATTGCGACCTTATGAAATTACCGGCGGTTCCAATAGCGGATGCCGCCATAGCCATCATGACGCACAAACCGATGGGGCGACCACCTACAAAATGGAAGCCGAAATGCAGTTTGAGCACATGTATTGACTTCAATTCATGGGGGACAAGTCCCGGCTTGAACCCAAATGGCTACGGATGTGAATTGCAGATCATGTATGTTACATATAGTAGACTATAGATACTCAATCTCTCTGTCTCTCTCTCTCTCTCTCTCTCTCTCTCTCTCTCTCTCTCTTATATATATGTATATATATACACACCTCTCTCTGCTCATATATGATATATGTATGTACCCCACGTTCCTAGCTCCTGAATAAGTTATGTAAACACATTGGGCGCGCATTCGGCAGAACGACAAACTCATCCATGAAACCACCGGTTATCAACTTCCATTTGCCAACCTGTACTACTCAACGGCAAATGCCAAGGGGCGGAGCTGTGCATCTCATACACTGAATTTTCTAGGATGTGAAACTGGTGTGAAAGTTCACATGACTGCGCACACATATATCTATATGTATGTTATGTCCGTCTGTATGTGCTCGATCTGAGCTGGAATCACCAGAGATGCCTGTCTCTGTTGATGTATATATATATATATACATAGATGTATGTCCATCGATGCATGAAGCACATGTTACTCCGACCTCCCCCCGGCACCCAAGGCGCTTCATTTAATATGGATGTGGTATGTACGAGTTCATGTAAACACGCACCTGTTACATCTTCGTTCGCCTAAATGGAAATATATCTTTTGTGCATGCCTGTATGTGTGTGCATTCCCAACATCTGGATGTCACCTATCCCATAGAATTCATTCCTTTACGATCGAATTCAATCAAGTGGAATGGTAACTGGGCCGAAAGGGGCCCAAGATTAAGCTTACCTCAATTTGCTTGTACAATTTAACTGAAATCAGGAGCAAGCTTGCAGCAGGTTGTCCGATACCAGCCATCCATGTGTCCAACCGAAAAGTTTACATTAACGTTGTGTCTGTCGGGACCGCGCCATTGTGATTTGTTTAGAGCTCCTGACCAAGCTCCAAACTGCACGCTCGAATCTAGAATCTGTTTTGGGGCACAAACATGCGTTTGCTCCTTGGCAGCGTTAGCAGCTATGTCTCCCGTGGCTTCCCCTGCAGTCTGGGGGAGGCTTTATTTGCTTCTAGTAATGGCTCGGATTCACACATTTTCGGAAGATAGTCCTTTGGGCACATATTAGCACGCACCGCACGCTGCTTATTATCCCAGCATGCTCTGAGCTCAAATCATGGGTTTGACGCTACACGTTACATCTTTCATATTTCTAGCTAAGCCCCTCGGTATTACAGGGAACCTTCGACATTTTGTGTTATCAACAACAATCAGTCTCGAGTGGCATCCTTGATATCACATCATTCTAAAAAACCTTGGGGGCCTTACCTAAATGTATGTGTATTGCCTGCAAATATATAGTGTTCCTGCACAGGACTTTGCTCGACTGTTGGAAGAAGTCAGGCCTTCAATGACAATACACAGCACACACTGCCGAGGGATGACAAGGAATTTGAAGCGAAATATATTCAAATGGGTTCTCTGTACCCCCACACACCACCACAAACAGACATGCCGACCCCATGCCTGAATTGAATGATGCTGCTTATTTTTCTTCTCTAGCTAGTTGTTGTGAGTATTGTCATTCTTATAATGAATATATATATATATTATTTAGTGCGCCTACTTATTATGATTTTTCGTTTTCTCCTTCTTCGTTTTTGTCTTCGTCTTCTTCTTTCTCGTCCTCTTCCTCGTCTTCCGCTTCCTCTTCCTCTTCTTCGGAAACCCGCCGGCTACAACCAGATTGACCCACATATGTAAATATTTTTCTGGTCGATATGCTTGAGTGTATACTATCATCTCATGGATTGCCAACCAATTGGCCAAGTCATTCCAAACTGCCAACGGAACCAACAAACGAAATCAATCCGCACAACCAACCCACCTGCCGGACTTGATTCTTTACAATGTATGGCAAATCATGTGTCGGGAAGCAGATGTTTGTGATGAAAACAACTTGCAATCAAAAGAGAGACGGCTAACGAGAACTGTGATCGACAATGACGACCATCAACTTTGGTCCAAAGTGCCGCCTCGAGTCGAGTCAAAGGGCCAATTCTAGCATCAGAGATTGGTGTAGAGTTTTGTAACGGGTCCTTTCCTGACCAGACCCCTTGTTTTTGTGCCAGCTAATCGAGAGTTGCCTGGTAGTCGGCGCCATAAGCTTCCTGCTTGGAAGATGGTCCTTGGCGAAGGCACTCCTTTAATTTAATTGAGATACACTCTCAACAACTAAACAAACACACAAAAAAATCCAAAACAAAGATCACTGATAAATGCCCTGGCACCGAACGGTGGCGCCACTAAGAAAAATCTGGGACCTTTTTTCTCGGATTTTTTATTTCAAATTTGTCCAACTAGGTGGTGTAAGTGCCGGGCATTAATGCTGGCCTCATCGGGAACTCTATCCCAGTCCATGCAAGCCAAATGTAAGCCAAAGACACAATAGTAACGATTTCAAATATAATCGTACATTTCCACCTAGACCATATGGCCAGCGATTGCACGAACCAGTGACCTAAGCACTATCATGGCATTACCATATTTAACGGTGCCTCGGGTTAGTCAAGGCATTGCTGTAAGAAACAACTGTGCATGGGGATTAATCAAGGTCCAATGACATCAACTCATCAACGAGCGACAGACAACAAACAACAAACAACAAACAACAAACAACAAACAACAAACAACAAAACCCTGTCCTGAGGGATTCCCCCATGCACCCGACCCTCAGACACCTCGGACACGCCATCGATACTATTACTGAGTAAGAACCCTTTTAGGCAAGCCTACTTTGAGAAATACAAATGTCATATATACACAAGAGGTTTAGGGGTTAATGTGATCAACTGCTTTTAATATCCTAATGAATTTAATAATACACAGCTACCCAATGAAAGTCTCTGATTATTTTATGGTCTTAATGGCACGGCATAGCACGACATAGCCAACTGCATAGCACGACACTCCAACTCATGCTTCATCATTTCCATCATGTAGTACATTCACACAAAACGATCCTACTTTGCTGGAAAGCTAGTACAACTAATCCACAGAAGTGGTGCCACTAAGCAACCCACCAACGGCCCCCACTAAGGGTGCCCCCAAAGGTCCCATGGAGCTTAGTGGCACCCTTAGTGGCGCCACCCCCGGCGACCCTTGCAATTTACACCCCTCCCGAACGGAATCGCTGTTTTTAGCTTAGTGGCGCCCTTAGTGGCTCCCTTAGTGGCTCCCTTAGTGGCGCCCTTAGTGGCACCATTTTCCGGTCCCCCCAGTGTGCACATTTCCTATGCCCTTAGTGATGCCCGCTTGATTTAGGAAGTCTCTCAAACATACATGTAGTGGAGCTGTGCGTATAAAAAAAATCTATAAAGCTGTGCATATAAATTGAACTTTACATGTACTTCGAATGAAACATAACTATTCCATCGAAATGAACCCGGTTCGACCCCAATTATTTTTTATTCTGTTTCTCAGAAAAGCTATGATCATGCACTCTTGAGAAGCAAAGTAAGAGGAACTAAGAAAAAACGAAAACGTATTGCTAGCAAATAGAACAAATTATGGAATTTATGTGGAGAAAGAAACAACTATAACAAAGTTTTCCTGAATTCTGAAACTGTTTTTGTTTCTTTCAATTCTGAAGGTATCATTGTAGCTGAATTATGCAAATCAAGTTCTAGTCTAGTTTGTGCATTTAAATGGTTTTCGTAAGTTTGTTTTGAACCTTTGTCAAAAGTATTTTGGGGAGGTGGTAGTACAATCTGCTTTCATTCGTTTAACACACCTAGCAAAACATACACATACTCATCGGGTGTCTTATATAACATACTTATTCTAAGTGAAGTTAATATTCTAAGCACTACCACCTTTGCTGGTTGGTGTAAATCCACCTCCACCCTTGGTGATTGGGCATCTCAGTACAGAAGCCCTCATAGCCAGTACTATTGGTCATGGCACTTATGCTGGATGCTTCCCAAAATCGACCCCAAAAAATAAAATAAAAAATCGATGCCAAAAAATAGTGGCGCCATTTGATAGTGGCCGCCAGGGCTTTTATCAATGACAAAGAAACTCAAAAAACGTGACAGGTTTGCCAAGAACATTCAATACGTTGAAAAGCAAACACAGAAAGTTCACATATTAGGCGTTCTTTTAATGGGACCATAATTTAATAGGACCCTATGACTGCCTTTTTGAGTCTCTATACATGTTGGACGCCAACCGTGAGTGATTTCACTGAGTGGTGGATCTCTGTTCGAGCACCGTTGCCGGCTGCCGCCGTGCCCAGGATGAGCGCAGAGTGGTCGATGCCTGCATTGAAGGAAGACATGCGCAACTTCCCACCACCACCACCTTTCCTCACCTCTTGCTGCAACACACGCACCCAGTCTACCACCTAACAACAAATTCGTTTAAGAACAAACTATTTTCTTCGTTTCATGAAAATGCTTCCGTCGGGGCCCCAAACCTTCAACAAAACACATATACACATATATGAGCAAAGTACTAACACATATACATGTTGTAACCCGCTGCAACTGCCGCAGGATTTCCTTTCTAGCACAACTGTGTTTGTGAACAAACACCCTCGAACACTTTGTGGACCAACACCACTGCTTCCGGTGCTTCCCTGCGCCAGAAATGGGCTTCCCAAACAACAAATACATGTACGGTCCCCCAACCGCTCCTGATAAGGTCAATTATGTGGCTTTCCAAGCCACACGAATATTTTGGCCTAACAAGGAAATGCCAACACCATGCCAATACATTATAATACAGTGGATGGAACAAGGGGCCACGGCCGAAGAGTCTCAATCAAGTTCGAATATATGGGCATGGTGTTTTAGGAAATCATTTGCTTGGCCTTGGAGGGCTAATAATTGTCAATTTCGAGAGCGGACGCAATTTTGCACCTGCTGCTGCAACACATCCACTCGTAAACAACTGAAGTCTCATATCCTGCTCCGCTGCAGAACTAATTGGACATGTGAAGCACACGTGGTAACAAATGTGCAACAAAAGATGCCAAAGATATGCCGAGCGGCAGCAACGTGCGAACAAGCGAACCTCATATATGCGTGTCCCAATATTTCTATAGGATATCCAACCTCTTGAGTGATACCCAGGTTCTGCATGTCGTTGTTTGTGGCCTTGCACTTAACTTCCATTCGTGTGTACGTAGCATTCGTATATTTATTTCGAACAAGCCATTATTGTGATGGAGAGAAGAGAGTTGAGACGTGCAAACCGCAAACAAAGAAATCGATCATATTTCGACATGTCAAAGCATATAGCCGTTGCTGGCCTTTGCACAGCTTGCACTTGCTTTCTGACCTGCTCCGAACCTTGTTAGAATTGTAAGCAAAGTGCTGAGCCTTATAACCCATGTAAGGAATGATTGCAAGAAACCCGGCCAATACTACAACCTCATGTTTACAAATAATATGTGTTTCTCTTTCTTTCTCTGTCTCTTTTGAATTAAACCTCTCTCTCTCTACCCGTACTCCGCTAAATAAGAAACAACACCACTCACAAACACACTCTAATAAGTTCATAAAATAAAGGAGCATCTCGACCATGCTAGTCTCTTGGAAATACATATACATATTCCGAAGATGTGCATGCATTAGTTTCGTATTCGAAGCACTCCATGTTCGTGGAACTAGCTGTTGCGGCCAAGACGACACTCTTCATAATGCTTGAGGTTTCCAAACATGCATCCGAACTGAGAGCAGAAGCGCCTGCAGCAGCTGCAGCAGGAAACACAACTTGAGCATTTGTTGATGATATCCTTTTATACACCAACTGTGTGATTTCTCATTCGTTTCGGAACTCACACTGTATGTCTGCATAAGTCAAGATGTTCTCAATCACTAAACTATGCAATGACTGTTGTTATCCGCGTGTGGGTGGTGCCTTTTAGGGGGCTTTGGTTCTCCCCGTGTGCGTGGTGCAACAAGGTCTGGACAATGGGTGTTTCTCTCCCCTGTGTGTGTGGTGTGGTTTGATGGCCGTCCTACAGCAAAGTCAAAAACAGAAAGACACATATATATAAATACATAAACATACGTATTTATATATGCATATAAACATACATTCCGCTTATCGCTTGGATGGGCTGAACTGGCTGGCTGCACTCACAGAGCTGGCCATCAACTGGCGCCAGATGAGCGAGATGGGCTTTCTCATCGAAGACGTCGACACCTGCAATGCTGGCAAAGGTTGCATACCTTGTAATTCCAAAGGGGTATGGAAGCATCCGAGTTCCAAGTTGTTTATGTACTATGAAAATCATGTGAAACATTGTAACTCAAGTGTGGACTGGACAGGGTTCATGATGGTATGTTCCACGTGATAACACACGATTTTGACATTTCGTTAAATTTATTTGTTGTTTCTTTAGGGAAGCGCGGACCGGCACCCGTGCCAACATGTGACACACAAGAAAAATCAAGTGACATACGTTTTCAAATGGGGTAAAGGGCGTACAATTCATATGTGCATACCATTTGTTTCAAATGGTGTTGACCTATTTGGCCAAAAGTATTTCAGAGATTTGGAGAGTCTGCAAATAAACAACTATGCATGTTACGATTGTATTTTCAAATAGGCCTTCCGTATCATATATGGCATTATATGCTTACCAATCGCATTCATGGATGTAGTCATCGAGCATCGTGCCTCGCTTCTCAGGGGGCACTGCCCCGCCTGTGACAAAGGCATTGACACGCACGCCTCCCTCCCAGTCGGACATCTTTCCCCCACGCAGGGGCAAGTTGCTGGCACCACCGAAGCCGATTTTGGGGAGGAAGTAGACAGGGCCGCCGTTGTCGCTTAAAGCCACCAGCAATGTATTATCCCACATTTGCTTGTTCTTGAGCTTGGCGACAATTTTGCCCAGTGATGCATCCATGTAATGAACCATGGCGGCATACTTCTGCTGGTCCTTGTCCTTCAAGAAGCTGAACTGTTTCAGCCATCCTTCAGGCAACTCTAGAGGAGTATGAATCTGGTGGAAGGCATGGAAGAGAAACAAGGGTTCTTTGGGGTTGTGTCGGTCCAGCACGTCCAGTGTGTTTGCCGTGAATATCTCTTCTTCGTATGCAGTTCCATTGAGGTGTCGGGCAGGACCTGTGGTATTCCACAAGTCAACCAGGGGACCACAGCTAACTGGTCCGGCACTGACAACCTCCTGCGTCCAATAATCATTCGCGTGGTGGTAGTAGCCCAACCAAGTTTCATAGCCACGGCCCATGGGCGTGTGGTCCCAGGTGGCCATGCCGGCGTCCCACTTACCCGTAGCATGAGTGCGATAGCCGCCCTTCCGCATCTTCTCCGCTATTCCCGTCATGTTGCGCGGGATGCCTGCAAAGCCTTTGACAGGATCCTTCGGGTTCACTGCTTCATTTTGGTCATTCATCCAGCCAACGTGAACAGGCAACCTCCCAGACTGCAGTGACGCTCTGGAAGGCGAGCAGTAATGGTAGACGTAATGCCGGTTGAGTTCAATGCCTTCCTTCACCAGCATATCTATGTTAGGTGTGACCACCTCAGGGTCATTTGGCCGGTGATACCCAACATTGTTCCAGCCCCAATCGTCCACGAGGATCAAGACAATGTGTGGCTTGTGCCGTGTCGAGTTCTTAAGAGCTGCCTCAGCAGTTAACAGCAGCAGCGCTGCTGCAACGACAATGCGCAGACAGTCAGCGTGGAGTAGCGGCATGCCTCCCTGACAGGTTGGGTGGCGAGCACCGGCCCATGTGAGGTGTCGAAATAAGCTAAAAGTGCAATGTGGAGGCTTGCATGGAGGCATTCTAATAGACAAAGAAATTAGCCTACAATGTAGGATGTGTCACTCTGGTCAGTATGATCACTATTTGGGCGATGTGGGAGAAGAGCCCACAGATGCCCCCGGAGTAAAATGCAGAGAGCCAAGGCTCTTTCCATGTTTGCAATCAACGGTTGTGTTTTTGTTTCCTGCAGGTTTTCGGAATCTTGGCCAAACCAACAAAAACATGGGCGGAACAAGCTCTCGTCAGTTTGTTTACTCTAAGCGTCGGTGTAATATTTATACCATATGCATTATTGATATCGCTTATATCATAGCATACATTATAGCCGTCATGTTATATACATACATATACATATTTGTTTTTGTTTTCCAACTCATATGAAGGTGCTTCACCATCTATCCTGCACTACCTACAAGCCTCCATGTACACTCTGCAGACCTGCTTCACCCTGTCCACGTTTAAAACAATTCAAATTAGGAGGTGTCTACCTGGGGTAGGGCCTGAAGAATGACCAACCACCAATATATCTAATGATGTACTATCATATCGAATCATGCCTGGGGTAGGGTCTATTGGTGGTGCAAAGTTCTAGGGTCATTAGGGGTGTCTACCTGGGGTAGGGTCTATTGGTGGTGGGTAGTCTCCACCATTACCCACCACCAATATATCTAATGATGTACTATCATATCGAATCATGCACTGCCTTGTGGTAGTATACGTAGTCCAATTTAGATATACAAGCAATAATGCAATATATTTGTGTAAGGGCATATACTTCCGTCCATACTACACTAGACCATGCGTGTTTCAACTATACAGAATGACACAGTATTGAACACATCAGATTACATCATGCTGCAATGCCTCGCACTGTACTATGCTACATTGCATGGGATGCCATTCCGAGAGATCCCACCTGCACCCTCCCCCCTCACCCCCCACACAAAACAATAAGACCACGCCTGGGACCAAATGCTGAAGAACATAGTTTAAGTAAGGATCGTTGCGAAAAACTGGTATGGGGCAGACAAGCTGCGCCTGAACAATAGCCCTTCTGGCCCATGCGCCGGAACTATGTGTATGGCTTCATCGTTTTTCCAAGACGCGTGAGTTTGCCCCTGGTGGCCCTTAGCTGCAATAGCAGGCTTATTGGTCAAGGGTTTTCAAGAGGCAGGACGGGAAGGGCTGATGTTTCTGCGATGGCTATTTACAACTATATAATAGTATAATGTGTTCCAACAACCTAGTGATGTAGTATGCTACGCTTGAATATATTTTAGTCTACTGAGTTTTGTCATAAGGTAGCACAATCTGCACCATGCCATCCTATTCGATTTGACTCCCGATTACATTGAACGAAGCTATACTATGCTATGTGATACTGTGCTACACTAAACTATACTATGCCAATCTAGATTATAATCTGACGACCCTGTTGCACTCTACTTTATTGTTCTATTATGCAACATGATACATTGTATGCATCACACCAAAATAGACTCCCCTACTAAAGCACCGGCCAAATCAAATTCATGCGGCGTCATGTGCTCTCGGTATACGTATTTGTTTCAGAGTATGCGGGCCTCCAGGGCCCAACAAGGAAATGCCATCCCTTGCCTATATATTCGAATGTTATTGACAACACAGGTGGGCCGCCCGCCCCCTGTTTTGTCAATTATGTGAGAATATATGGCTATGGTGTTGGCTCTTCCGTGTTGGAGGCCAATGCATTTGAAAACTCACCTATACCAAGAAGACATTAATGGGGTGTAATTAAAGGTCCCATAATCGAGATACGCGGCATCCAATGAAATCTGAGAGTCCCCATGAAGATCCCAGAAGCTTAAAGATGCTCAAAGATAACCACAGATTCAGTGGGACATCAATACGTACAACATTAAGAAAACCCGATAAGCTCCAGGATTTCGAATCGAAATTCATGCACATATACAGAGTTCAAGGATTATTGCAGAAATGATGGACAATCAAAAGTATCCCATGCAATCCACAATTCTTACGGAAATCACACATTTCCAAAGAATACCTAGCAAGTTTATAACATATCCAATTCTAATATAGGCCCCACTACTGCCTTTTCAACTATATATGGGGGAGCCCATGACAACTGGCACCCCTGACTGACCTCTAGCTGCAAACTTTGCCAATCATTACCGTGCATATGCTGAAAACCAACCCTCCAAGTGCCACGCCCACCGGCCACCGTGCGATGAGCCGGGCGAACACGAGCCGCTGCTTGTCGCCCGACGAGAGATCTGTTGACCAATCGCCCTTCGAGGCGGCCGCAATTAAGACAAACTAGGGCATGCACATTTCCAGATCCACCTGTGATCGATAATGAATAGGTCATAAAGCTGTTGATGTAATCCCAAAGCAATGATGTACTCGATAAACCTGTCGGCATTTCATTCAATGGGAGTTTGGGGGCTCCAGATTGGTCGAACACACATTCATGCGGCTCTTGCCATTTGAGCTGAATTTGCATCACAATTGCAATCAGTATGGCGGGCTTTAGTGAGACCATTCCGTCAGAGTGGCACTGATAGTAGTAGTAGTAGCGTACTAGTAATAGTAGTAGTAGTATTAGTCCTAGTAGTAGCAGTAGTAGTAGTAGTAAAGGCAGTAGTACAAGTACAACAAAAAAACATGCAAACTTGAGTCATCGTCGTCAATGTCGGATGTCCTCCAGCACCTGCAACTCAACGACGAGACTGGCAGGCTTCCTTGAACCATGAGTGTTGCTATTATCTATGACTCTTGGTAGGAGTACCTACCGATTCCTCATCCAGAAGAACGGTACCCAAGTGCCTCGTTCATGAAAAACATAATCTCTCATGCCGATTCGTGAGGAATTCTTCCTGTCAAGGGGTCAGTAGTCCCAATGGTGAAGGACGCAATGGAGAACCTCCTGGAATGATAACATGTAATCAAATGGACCCAGGCTCCACAGCCGGCCGGGAGAGAGCCCCAATGGACCAACTCCTGACTTTTCATTCACGATTCCACGCATCTTTCCAGATTTGAGGATTTAAACAAACCGGGAAAACGACTTTGAACTACATAGTCTCATGATCTTTACATGCACACATTCAATGTTTACTCTTTGTTGAATGTGTGGCCTATAGCGCTCCAAGTGAACACGTGTTTGAAACACAGACATCACAAACATATTTTTGCCTTTCTGTGTAACTCTGGGGAGGTACCCTATGACGAGGTGTTCCTGAACTCGATGAAGATTAAGCCATTCGAACGTGTTGGCTTGGAATATACAGCACCCCTTGCAGCAAAATGCAACTCCTTTGTTTTGTTGAGTGCTGCCTTGGGAACTGCGACACCTTGCAGACAAATGCACACCATGCTCGCTTGTTTCTGTGCTTGTTTAAGTTTGATGCCGCCTTAGGCCCCATACAAGTCAATATAGTCCGAGGCTGCATTGCGAAGAATTCCATGATTTAGCCCCGAGCCGAAACTGGCTGCAGAGTCTATATTTTGGTGAGATGCTAGATCTTAAAACAATGGCACTGGGCCTTGCAATCAAACGGATTACAAAAACAAACACATATACTTACAACTGCGATATTATGCAAAGTGCTTGGGCAACTGTGCCGTTGTATTTCCACCATCTTCCGTTTGAAGGAGGAGAGCAACTTCTACCATGCGACATAAGCTCACGGCCTCCACACCAAGCATCCCGACCAAGTGATCCAGGCCGCAAAAAATCAACGCCTGCAGAAACACAGACCACAAACCCACATAGCCCGATGCTGCAATGCTTGGAATTGCACAATGTAACTGAAGTGGGCCACTTGAGAAGCGAAGTGTTGAATACTTCAAACATCTTTGGCACTTCGGTGAAGTACATGTGACTTATAACTGAAGACGCATGGTGGCGCTTCACCTATCGATAGGTGTCGGACGAGGTTTGAATTATATTTCAAGTAATATTTTTGTTTGAGTTCAAACTCTCAGGATGTTGTAAATTGTGTGAGTCACACAATTTCAATATACCCTGTGACTCCGAATGTGCCCCACTTTAACTATATAAAAACTCCGGTGTGCTGCACATTATACCAGAATGTGAAACCCGTTTTTGTTTTGTTTTCACAATGTTTGAGGCAAGTGCACATCAGAAAGCTGACCAAATACTCTTGCAACACAACACATGCATTTATATTCTTGGATTCGATTTATTCCGAACCTCCTGAACCTGAGTCTCCATCCGATGACAATTCATCTGAGGAGTTATCTGAGGCCAATAGGGCCTCATCGTCAGGTTCAGGAGTTGGAGGGGCGGGACACTCCGTGGATATTCCTCGAAGTTGGCCTTGTATGTTATTCATAACTGTGTCATGAGAAATCTCAAATTTATTATACGGCCAATCAAGGAAGCCCAAGGGGCTTCTACCTTTATTGTAGCGCTTTATATTAGCCTCACCATGTGATTGATGTGGCTTTATTTTCCGCTTATCAGGCTCAATGCCTTCACATGCATATTTGAGATTTTGTATTTTGTTCAAAGCTGCGGAACCGCATTTCACACAGAAATACACACCGCCATAGAGAACAATATTGTGGGAAGGATGGGTATGCCAATTTCCAATAGCATATGTTATATACTTATCTTCGGGAATGCATTTTGATGACATGAAGTCAAATACATGTGACCCTTGTATTGAGACCGATGCATGACAATGCAAACACATTATACGATTTCCTAATACATATAGTTTGTGTTGAGACAATCTACATGCATTGGAAAATCCTTTGCTTATGAGTGATCTCTTGTTTGGGCAAAACAGGTTTTGTATGTGGTCTTTGTGGGAACAAAGTGGTCACATATATGAGCCTGTTTTGTATAAGGACAAGATTATTCACCAGATCTATTATATGCTGAACTTTACCTAAGGGGATGGTGTGAAACTCAGCACCTCTGTTGCCGAGAGTATCAGCTTCATTATTGCCTTTGACATGCCAATCCTGCATCCAAGAAGGAGCAAGCTTTTTCTTGTGAGGTTGGGAGTCAGTATGGCTGGGCATCCAATAGATGTTAAGCAATACATGCTTGGTTTCAATTAAGTTGAACAGCTGGACCCAGAGGTCTGCATTAGTTGCAAACTTGGCCCTTTTATGTCCTTTATAGTATGTGTCTTTAGTGATCTTGCTATCAGTGAAGAAATCAACAACAGCAGCTTCCTCCACATGCAATGCCACTAACAGTACTGCGAACAATTCGGCTCTAGGAAGTGTCTGTGAGTCACCAGGCAAAGGCTGCCAGTAATTATGTGTTGGAACTTTATCAGGGCTTACATAATGTACCCCTACTCCAGCTCGCCTTATGGTAGGGAACTTAGAGTATGGTCCACCAGAGCCATCTCCGAAATAGTATCCAGATGGCCATGGTTTATTAAATTCTTCTTTATCAGGTGCAGCATTCGCATCTGCTGCGTCTTGCTGCACCTGTGGGGCAGGGTCTGTAGATGACCGTGCATTACTAGACCCATTATCAATTTCTTCAGTAGGCTGCAGTCCTTCTAACCACTTTGGAAAGAGGTGAGACAGGACAGGGCCTACTTTTGATTCAAAGCCCTCAAACTCAGATACATCCCAGACTCTACCTTTAAGCCCAGTGAGTTTAGGGCTCTTGGGTACCTGCTGTATATTATTATGGTTTATGGGTGTAGGGTTTATGGGTTCTGAGAACAGTGTATATTCTTCAAGTGGTGTAAAACCTTCTGGTGCTATAAATTGATGATCACACACTATTGCTCTATTTAGCAATGCTGTGTTTTCATCTGTAAGCCACTGTAGCATGTGATTAGAAGCCGTGATAGCCTCATGTTCACAATTAGCTAAATGTGGGCATGTCCAGTATTTATGCCACTTGTCGGTTACAAGACTACCACAGAGGGGACACAAGTTGTCTTCTTGTAATTGAAGCTGTGCAACTTTGTCTATAGGCCATGCAGCACCTGCTTGTATTGTTTCAAGTATGACTGCTTCCGTGTATTTCTTTTTACTTCTCAAGGATTTATTTATAGCAGTGACTTTGTCCCAACATATAGGGCTTGTTATGGATTCACCATCATAGTGTTTCTGTACTTCTGCTAGTTTGGAATTATGATATGACTTAACTATGGTCTGTATGATCTCACTGAGAGGGGTGGGCACCAGTTGGTCTTTACATATGGTCCATAGATGTCCATCAGGGTCCTCCCACTCATTATATTTATGTGGTTTCCATTTAAGGCAATACAGGAAAACGATTATTTGGCTAACTACTCCTTCAACTTTATGTAGTGAGTTTTGACAGGAGGGTTCTTTATATTCGAGTATGTAGTCAAAGTCACATGACCCAGGATCTACATCTATTTTAATTAATGACCAAGCATGATCAAGGCTTATGAGGAAGATGTCATCATTATTGTACATCGGTATTATGAGTTTGAACCATAACACAAACAACTGTTTTATGGCTCTAACAAAAGGGTGCCCTTGTGGCCCATATACGATGCACAATGCAGAGTATCTGCACCTCCCATTCTTAAAACCAGCCGCATTGGCTGCAACTATTTGAAGTTTATTCCACATGTGTATGGACATGCCCAGATGTTTCAAAACCCCATGTGGCTTTAATGAAACCTGCCCCTGAGAATAGAACTCTGGCTCTTCTAGAGATCCTGGCAAGGTTTCTTATCTTACCAAGTGGGCCTTGGGCATCTTTAAACCTTTTGGTAAGAAGTGTTTTTCTTACAGGTATTTTATGGGACTTAGTGAAGGTCACCCCTAAGTCCCTTGTCTCTTCTTGAAAGTTATAATTAACTCCTTGTTGCTTCAGCAACTTAACCAAGGTTTTAGCAGCTTGGGGTAACTTAGAAACAATTACGCCTTTGCTGCTAAGTTTAAGTTTAAGGTGCTTGGCAAGTGTGACAAAGTCACATATGGAGTTATACATATTACGAATGGCTTCTTCATTAGAACCATGGGTAAACATTGCTGTATCATCAACATATAGTTCAGGCGGAGCAAGTGGATGATCAATTTTAAGTTGACACATTCCTGCTCTAAACAGAACCCTTGTTAAGGCTACAGAGTGTTTGCACCCAGCAAGTATGGAATTATTGGTTATCATTGTTCTGCTGCAGAAGCCTGCACATTGTATTATTCTTGGTGCAGTACCATATATTTACTGATTCAAGCCCAACTGCAGATTAAGAACCTTACTGTCACATTGTGATATTCGGCACGAGCAAGCTTCCTAAGGACACACATGAGAGTTAGGCATGATGAGTTTCAGACTGCGTCTAATCGGCTGGGCCTCGATTTCAGACAGCAGTAGAATCATATCAATGGTGGAGGAGTAAGGACTAGAATGCACAAGTACAAAGATGAACAAACTTGAGTGATTGTTCTCTAGAGGGGAGTGGCGATGCCCTGGAAAGACTTCAAAGCTTGGACTTGGTCTCAATGAGATATTATACTAATCAGGATTTGCACATAAGACGTTACATTTATAGACTGATAGTTTGGGATGTTTAGAATATACCGTGACAGGTTGGCTATTTTAGGTTTGCTTCCTTTTCCTGCAACCCACTCTCCTGAAGTTCCTTTGGGGATGTGTTTCCCTGCCTAACTTCTCCATTGCCTGAGCTTGGGGAAACGGATGCAAACGGCGGCACATGTTGAAAAGACTCAGCAATCAGCCACTATACCAGCCAACAATCTGAATTTGGGGGAGCCAGCCAGGGGGATCGACCGATCGGCAAACTCCCGCGGAAACTTCTGAAAGCCTCCGTTGCGAGTTCTGTGCATCTGGAGCAGACGCTGCCGAGCAGTGTGAGGTGGGGGAGTCTCGCGAGAAAGGTGACTGAAACTATAGCAGTTAGAACATAGTGAAGCCTAGTGTGGCATGCTACGTTATGTTGCATGTTGCAAGTACCAAGGTATATTTCATCTTATTCGAATGCGACTCATCAACAACTATGTAAGCTGTTATTAAGTCCCATATCGTGCACCCAAGGAAGGCACCCAAATCAAAACCAGCACACCTTCGAGGCCTGCAATTCTTCACATGTTGGTCCAACATGAAGTTGAACAAGCCTGTGTGGAGCATACTCGGAAACAAAATATAATTTGAAGTTTGGGCGATTGTAATTTACTCATGAGTTATAATATAGCGTGTGTGTGTGTGTGCTCTCTTACGTTGCCTCGGCATTGTTTGGCACACGTATCGAATCGGATGTATGCGAACACGCATCTGCATGTGAATCATCGAGATTTGTTCTTTGATGGCCAAGTCTGAGTTAACGAAATCTTAAAGATTATTATGCATCCCCCCCACACAAACCATTTCCGGAACCAATCCTCAGCAGATACAGACTGGATCCCAAACAAGACTTTCACTGTTTGTCAACAAATGAGTTTGCTTTGGACGCTTTCGCACGCGCACGCGCGCGCACGTGCAAGTGCAAGCATCAGGTGCGCCTGCATGCATTCTTGCATGCACAGTCGAATAAGAGGATACAATGTCGTGATAAATTGATGCAGGCATGGCATGCCTCCTCCAAGTCTTCATCGCAAGGAGCGATGGCCTCATAGTATGTGCCCACGCGCATGGAGGCCAGGACTAGCACTATGCTTAAAGTGACCAACCAATTCCAATGGAGCATGTATGCTGCTGGCTCTACCTGCTGGAGTGAGTACTCCAAGAACACTGGTTAAGAATTCCTTAGTTAAACAATGATGCTGCCTATTTGTTTTGCTTTCGAGGAACTGAGGGTATCCTTTTCCAAGAGACGCACCATGAAAAGTCGTTGGAAATGAGAGAATAAGGATACTCTTTTCAGGATTTATTGATTTTCGTAGCCACTGCTATGGGTGTAGTTTAGGAAAGTGAAAATGGCAAAGTAACAACAGATGCTGATGACAACGGTTGCGACCTCGATGATGGTGGCTTGCTAACAATCCGGTTTACTGTAGTGATTTCGTAACTGGGCAAGTTCGGCTCAATGAAAGCACAGGATTTGTTTGTGCTGTGGTGCAGGCTTGAGACAGCGGACAAGGTTGATCCGAGTGTCTCAACTCATGACAAACATGATTTGGATTTCAGGTCTACCTCACCACATGACAGAAATGACGACGGCTCTGTGAAGCAGGCCGATCATGCTGCAACTAAGAATTCGAAACAAGTCCTCTGTGCACACCGGACCCTGCTATGCTAGGATCCATCAAGGTGGGATAGGGACCTTTAAGCTATGAGCAACTACTCTTTAGCTGGGCCGCGGTGGGAGCTGGAAAACAAGTTCAGAGGCGGGAAGAAGGACTTTGGGTCAGCATGAAAAAACTAACAACACAATGTTGCCCCAAAAGACTCCACAACATTGAGCCCAAACTAACAGCCCCAAGGTGACTCCCCGAAGCCCCCACCATGGTGCCCACAACTCTACCTTCCCCAACCAACTGCTTCAGCACATAAAACTTCCACCAAAGTTGAAACCACATTATGTGTGGCAAGACTTACACATGTACTGCGTGTCCACATGGGCTCATGTATTGAATAAAACACATCGGGTCCCAACAGACAAGTACTCTGGTTCCTGGGCACCATGGATCTCCGTCTGGACAGCTAGGCTTGCGACTGAGGCTATAAAGACTACACACGATACTACGTATGTTGTATTTCGTTGCATGTAATATATGTAGCTGCCGTTTGGGAGCCTTGGTAAATTAATATGTTGTAGAGGGATCTCAAACATCGTCAGCAAAGTGCATGTTTGAGCATCGCCCCGCCACTGCAGGTTTTTCATTCATCTCCTCAGCACTTCCCTACAACTTGGGACATGTTGCCGAATGTGGACCCCATCTGGACTAACCAGGTATAAAACAACTTCTCCAACAAAAACAAAGCCTAGTATTTCATATTACATGTATCGTATATATGAAGGTGTGGTGTCCGGGCATGGCGGACAGGCTGCCCACAACGAGGGTGCTGTGAAAACAAGAATAACACTCGGGTCTTGAGCACAAACTGACACATGTAAGTTATAAGTGATGACCTATCAGAGTTCCATTGGTATTAGAATTTCGAGGGAAATGCTTACGAAACATGCTGTGTAAACACTAGAGACCGGTGTGTCAAATGAAAATAATATGAGCATATTACGGATGTGATATGAAGCTGCTCACACATATAATGGAAATTGAAATTCATTTCATTCATTCACGACGACCTTTTGACCTATGAACTCTGGGGGGGACCCTGTAACCTGTAAGTTGTTTCATGCACCACACTTACTTTGTTCAGAAAAGGGTTCCTTAAGTAACGAACCAATCAATTTGACTTTCCTTTTGCACCTTGTTTAGTTTAGTTATCGAAGTTTATTGGTTACAACAATGTGTAATTTTGTCACATATGTATGCAACATGTGTGATGCACATTTACGATTGCATACGAATGATTACGGCCCTTTTGCAATATGCATCATAGTTCACAACTATTGCATAATTTTAGCCAAGGGAACCCTGTGCCACGCTTCAATATTAAGAACAATGCAAGTGCGACATGCTGAATACCAACACACGCACACACCACTTTGTCTTGTAGGAATACATACACATGCAACAAACATGCACATACCAAAGTGAAAAACAATGTGTCAGCCAAAATCCGTTGTGGACTATGCAATCACAAGCACACAACACAAACTACACACGGTCATGGTGAGCCATTCGATAAATAAGTGACGCGAAACCGGCACACATGCAATACACATGCCATTTCACTGTTCTGTCACATGTTTCTCGCAAGAATTATAGTATGCAACAAGGATTTCGAGAAACAACTCGCGTCATGACCTGACATGATTGGAATTATACAACCACTCCATACACAACTCATGCCTGGCGAATGTCAAGAGGATTCGAAGTCCATTGGTTATTTCATATGTCTTTCATTGACAATTATAGCTGGGTGGTTTTCTCAACATGTGTTTCGGGACAATCAGACATTCAAAAAACAAAACTAAACTAAAACGGCAAAACCTTAGTTGGCCCCGTACGAATATTCTGCCCCACATACCCCCATATCGCTCCCCACTGGCCACGAATCAAACAAATCTCGAAATTCCTAATATTCCTTTTATTTTCATGATTCCCTATCCAGGGACAATGGGACACACCAAAAAGCCACCCATATAATGAGTCCAACTCCATCACCCGAACCTAAAGACCCTATGCATTTAGATCCCATGATGTTCAGGACCCCCGAACCACAGATGGAAAATTGTGAATACGGTTTAAGACGAATGGCGCTTAACCCCACATGGGGATTGTACACAATTTATTTTGAAGGCCGTTGAGGAGAAAGCAACTACTAGTATATTTGTACATATACAACGGGATTGCTCGTGTAAGAAAACTAAACTTGAATTGGCTCCCGGATTTTTGGCCGAATCCTGGTTCGGGACGTCTTCCATTGGATTCGGGTTGCGGAGACGTCTGTAGCGTCCCTGGCGGTCAGGTCCGTGTCAGAATTCATATTTCGGAACCTTGTAAAAAATAACAAATTGCCAAGAACAAGACCAGGATAAGGAATCCGATCAGGAATACATGCTAATTTGATTGACACCACAGGAAAACGAAAGCCAGAGACCCATGTTTTGTCCATTGCATCATAATATATTATTTCTCATATTGTTTGGCTCTGTTTTGCCAATGCTTAGGAAGAGGTTCTAGCATCGCTGCCAATGGAACGCCCACCTATTACGCCTGCACGCACATGGGAGCGAATTCGTGTACTCGAGCTAATGAATGTTGCTCTAATCAGAGCTTGAATCCAAACATGAAGTCCCATCTTCTTCAGGTTGGGGGCCAGGCATTCTAGAGGACGAAGCCAGGTCTTCTGACTCCTGATCACTTAGTGACTCTGGAATATATGCATTTGCGATGCCGTCAACAAGGCCTTGAATGTTCTGCATAATGGCTGCACCTGGCATGTGCATTCTCTTGTATGGCCACTTATCCTTTCCTTCTCAGATACCTTATGTATATACATGTATATATATATATACATATATCACAGGGGGTGTAATTCTAAACAAGGTTTAATACCAATTTGGATTAGACCCAATTAGTGTTAAACCGTATTGCCTACCTGTCGAACCATGGAATCATGGTTTCTCTAACACGACTCGACGTGTCAAAGGCATGCAAAGGCGGATTGCACATGCTACTCAGTAACGCACCTCTGGGTAGGCCATGACCATTCTCAGGCTCGTCTGCGCAGGCAACAAGAAGCCTCATAAGTTGCAAAGAGGGGCATCAAAAGCGACCCAACAATTGTATTCTGTAGAATCTGTACCTTGAACTTATATGTATTTAGCACTAAGATTACTAGGCTCGGACTTGACTTTTAGGAAAATCACCGAAATCACGGAACTGTCCCCTTTCCAAATTCTAACTTTGCAATCCTTTGCGATCATCTCAGGATGGCAGCAAAAATAATCTAGATGCTTGTGATATACGGTACCCTTCATCTTGTACTCAAGTGCAATTGGGTTTGAATCATGGCAATGTCATACCCATGTGAGTTTATTCGAATTTTTTCATGATTGCGGAACTCTCCCTTGGTGGGACATGATAGTTTCCCTTAGCTTTGCCATCGCCCTCATTCTCATCAACGCAACTCGATTCTTCCCAGGGATTGTTGTCGTTGTCGCAGTTTCAAGGTGCACTCTCCCTGCGGACCCTGCCCTTGGCACACCCCAAGTTTTGGGGATAATCCCACCCGATCGGCATCATGCACTCACACACTTGAGTCCATGTGCTGCGGCAGGGTCGATCAGCATCACAACCATCGGCGGCAATCGCATTGACAATTGTCTGCATCGGGGTAATCACAGATATATTTATTGTCATGCATACCTGTGCGGGCTCGTGACAGAGACTAGGATGTGTAAGATGCTGAAGTATTGTTCAAATACTTGCAAGATCTGCAACTATATACACAAATGCTTAATATATACTTGAATTATTTTTTGAATTAGACGTTGTTTGATCAAGTTGATATAACCCGGGGGTTCAGACTGCCAACATGTCACAACTGCAATATAGGGATATGTGGGTATATATATATATATACAGAGAGAGATACACTTGATAAGAGCCAAGTGCTCTGTACATAGTACATACTTGCATACAACTTTGGTATATGTTCAGCCACAGCCCCCCTACAATGATTTCCACAAAGGTGGGCAAAGGCCGCCTCCATTAGTGGGGTATGGTGTGGCTGAGCATGTGCCAATATGCAAAGAAAAGTAACATATATATATATATATAGTATATCATATATATATATGAATTAAACAGCTGTGTAATTGTATATCTTGCGAGCATTTCCATATTACCTCAACATCCAACAAATCTTTGTCTCCATCACACACCTGCGAATACGTGACTCGTTGAACATCACAAGGTGCTAACAAATGTCCAGCTCCTCATGTTTACAAAGCAATGCGTGCCATTTGACATATCCGCATATGCTTCATCACATTCAAAAGAAAATAATAGGGCCCTATTGGGGGGAGCCCATATAATAGTTCCGGGCATTATTATTGTTCCGTCTGGCCGGATGGCCCTGAGGCGCCATATAATCATTCCGGGGTTCCCTGACGCATATAATTGTTCCAGGCTACCCGATGGGGCCATGGGGCCCACGGAGTTCATAAGCCCTATGGGGCCCGTGAAGACCATGGGCCCATGAGGCCCAGGCCCAGGCGGGCGGCCGGCGGCGGGCGGGACCACCGGGGCACGCGTCGCAACAACAACACTATGAGTCAAAACCGTACTTAATAGGGTTTATTGTATGTTGTATGATTTTTTTTGTTTTTTTCTTGGCTGATCATTTATTGATCCGGAAGATACAGTTTTCCCTGGAATAATACGACTTTCTCGGGAATTATCGGATTCGTTTGGGAAAGCAATGATTCCCTGTGATTCTCTTGGATTCCTTTAGATCTGATTGGAAAACAGATTGGAAGTCCCATATCTTGATTGAGCCACGCTTGGTTGAACATCACTACTGTCTTTTGAGCAATACTCTACACGACAACTGAGTGACCATCGCACATATGCGAGCGGGCAATGCGATGCATATTCAAGAACACTGTGCGTTCTGTGCGATTACAGGACCGGATGTGGTGCCAAATGCTACCTCTAAAGTAGGGGTGACAGCTGATGGCAGAGACAGAATGAAGGACTCCGAAGCCAACAAAGCGGTGCCTGGAAAATGGGCCCAATAACATACATGTGACAATAATCACCAGGAACCACAAAAATATCTACTGTTGGCGTGTCAATTGGTTGCATACTTTATTGTTACCACAACAGCTTATGATATATATATATATATATATATATATATATATATATATAGATATGGAGTGTCCCTAAAAACACTGCGTGCGTGGGCTGCAAACTCCTTTTTATGTTCTCCCAGACCTGGACACCAAGACCTTGGTATTTGGTAAACTCCGTTGTCCCATATAGCACGAAGCTACTACTGCAAGTGTTGACATTGTTCCATTGGCAATCCTTGTGTCATTAAGTTACGATCGGTGCCAATGATATTCAGTAGCATTAGACCATACAATACAGCACTGCGTGGAGCAACACAACATAGTGCACGACAACTTGGTTAGACCTTTTCCATGAGCCGGACTTGTAGCTTATACATAAAGTGCAACCACATGCCAATATTAATACTATCATATTGAGCCGTCCAGCTAGAGCTGCCTGTAGGATCCCAGATTTGTTGGCACAAGCTGCAAGAGCATGGCAG
>Ga0099797_100510_pt1 | contig 24948 bp, 20 predicted proteins | sample Uncmet_Sort48C_1_FD_89871 | JGI IMG/M metagenome (GOLD analysis project Ga0099797, IMG submission 89871) | Marine eukaryotic communities from CALCOFI LINE 67, Pacific Ocean - C012_Sort48C_1 | ecosystem: Environmental > Aquatic > Marine > Oceanic | place: Pacific Ocean: Monterey Bay | collected...
CTATTACAAGAAACATGGTCGTCGTGTCACGCGCTATCATGCAAAAGTCGACAATGTGCAGCAATCGAGAATTATAATATATCCGAGTATACTATTATTTAGAGGGACAAACAAATTAAATGACTATGGTGGACCTGCATTTTGTGTACTTCTGCGCTAATGGCATCCGCCGACGCCTGCTGATCTTGAGGACCATCGTGCCCGGCGTGAACATTGATCACAGCGACACGCAGTGGCCGTGGGCCGCGAATCTCCTCGAACACGCAGGTCTGCATCTTGTTGGTTCCCGTCGTTGTGCTGGGGTTGACCGTGTGGCTCGTGGAGGCGCCCGCAGGGCGCCAACGATTGCTGTTATATGCGACCGCCAGACCGTGACTTGCCTCCACGACGCTCATCCCACTCTCGTCGTCAAACTTCTTGACAGCGCCAGATCCTTCGGTCCGACTGGCCTCTTGCAGCAGATAGAAATCTCGGCGATGGCGACGTTGCGCGCGGATGAAAGCACCGGGTCGCACAGTTTTGCTATACCGTGGATCAAAAGCCGCAGCATTCCAGGTAATTGCCGTGACGCGATCGAATTGAAACCCTTGGCCTCCGCCTTTTCCACCTTTGGGAGCCCCTTGTCCACCCGGGGGGGGCCCGTTTTTTCCGCGGCCTTTTCCTTGGCCTTGGCCCTTTGGCTCCAAGAAACTAGAGCTTGTGGAACTCGCGTTGCTCGTCTGGATTTCCAAAACTTTTGCAGGCATGGAGTTAGTGCTCGCGTTGAAAAAACGGTGCCGCTGCGCCAGGAACGAGGATACACCTATAGATTTTTTTCGTCGATTCGTAACTCGTTTTAAAACTTGACCCAAATCTGACTGATTTGGCCTGTTTTTGAGGACATTTGGAGCTGTTTATGGGGATTTCGGGGCCTTCTTTTATTGCATCTTTTTGGATCGATTGGAAGTGCTCCAAACATCATTTGAGGCCGTTTTTGGAGCAATAACGGCTTCCAAAAAACCTTACCAACTCGTTACTAAAACCTTACCAAAACCTTACGCGATCTGACCTCCAAACGGACAGAAAACACCTACATAAATGCCGCTTTTCGAGGTTCGCTTTGGTAAGGTTTTTGTAACGAGTCGGGACCAATCTTGTAAGGTTCTCGTAAGGTTTCGGTAAGGTTTCTGGAAGTCCTCCAAAGGTGATTCAAATCGTCTCTTTGAGCATTGAACAGCGTACACATCACAACCCTACATCACTTCAAAAACCCATACAAACACAACTCTACAAGTAAGGTTTCTGTCAGATTTACGCTCTAATTCCAAAATCGGGAAAATTCTCTATAAATACACCAGAAACGAGGCCGCTTTCACTTGCTACGGTCCCGGACGAATCGCTCTCGGTCACGCCACTCAGGAGAGGGCCTGTTAGTGTTTGGAAAAAAAAGCGTATAAATCTGGTATGTGATGAACGTGATGTGCCATGCTGTGATGAATGAGACATACTGTCTGTGTGAGCTGACCATCGTCTTGCGCAGCGCGTTTACAACTAGAGTAGCCTCGACTAGAGTAGTACATCTACTATTATCTACGATCGACGCGTCCGTGGGAAGTCCTTGCATGATGAGGGGGTTAGCTGCTATAGATGAGAGTACAAAGAAACTGAAAAGCATTTAACGGCAAGAAACTGCAGAGGTGCAGAAACTTCGTTCTAATCTACCAAAATAATCATAGTGCGGCTTTGGCTGGTACTATATTTTCGTGTCACATCATTCTGCAATTCCGCTTAATTCTGGGACTACAGCTCTACATATTGCTGTGCAGACAATATGTACCTTCTTGGGCGTGCACGAATGTCATACTTCCCGCGAAATAAAGCGCCGTCGCCACCGCGACTTTTCGAAAGAGAGAGACCTGTTTTTTCGACTTGTCATATGAGAGAAAAAAATTTGCCTACCGGAGTTCATCGTAAAATATATTGCCTGGAGCCTAGCGGGACAAACGCTTGGTCTCGAAATTGGGTTTACGACAACGAAAAATTGAATCAATGGAGAACCTTGGCAGAACCACCCATCGTGCTGATGTTGCACAAGTGCATTGCTGCAGAGGATTGTGCCCACTTGCGCTTCAATTTTGGTTTAGATAGAAAAATCGAATTTCGTTTGTGATAATTACACTCTGCGATGTTGCTCTTTTGTTTCCGTATTTGCTGCGAATCCTCTACTCGTTACTACCTGACGCTAGCAAATTCGATAAATCTGGACTTTCAACAGGGCAACATTCTGCTGCAACAATCTCAAGTTTTCTTCGCTCTCAATCAATCCCACACGTGCATAGGTAGCGACTCACACCGATCAGAAAATCATCTTGAATACATCATTCTCATCGTGAACACTAGTACTGAAAAGCGAAAATAAAAGATACATCGCCTCTCACGGAGCCCGGGGGCCCCGTGTCGAAATTTGAATAATACCAACACCAATGTTTACATATCACAAGATTAAACTTTTGGAAAACAATATCATGATAGGCACTTCTAGCAATGGAATTATTCGCAACCAAGATTGGTAATACAGAGACAACTTTTTTCGCAGGTTAGCAACATCATGTAAACGCAAAAATTCCTATACGAAAAGCGCACAATTTTTTGACACCTCACACGCACACACAGCCTATCATACGGACAACGGGGTTCAGCCAATGATAATAACAACCCATGCGCTACAACACATGAGAATACCCCACAATAGGGCTGCTGTGCATATGTTCTGGACTTTTTCGCATTAACAAGGCGCGCTACACGGTCGTCGCAACACACTATACTCCGACCAATATGATATCTCATACATACACACTACAATGAATTCATAAAGAGGATACGGGGGCAGTTTTTTACTAATAGAATGTGCTTTTTTTCCGGATGGTGCAAGCTTTCGCGATTCGTGTGATTTTCCTTAAACATCGTTCTGCTGCTTCGTATAATACACTGATAATTAGGGGGATTTACTAAAATTCACGGCCACACGCAGTGCTGGCGGATTGGAAAACACAAAATGCGTATTGATATAATAAATTGTACGACTCTGCTTTCAACTATGTACATGAGAGATATCATTCATGCCCGACGACTTTCAGATAATTATACTTTCAGATAGACCCCAATCATGTGGAGCAACGCTAATTATTCAAAAGATCTGTACAAAGGGGTCCCTTACTAACGTATAATATAGGTAGAATTGTACAATCGGAAATAATCGGAAATTTTCAAACATACTGCAAATGGCTACGTAAATAGTTTACAAGAAGGAACTGCGTTTTATCATAGGAGGAGCCCATAGAAAAATTAAACCCGTTGATAAATTTGAGATACTCATACTGATACTGTACAGAAATAATACTAACTGACTATCGTATTTATTACTAGTAGGGTACTATAATTGCTGCAACAAAACTAAGGGGACATATGTTATTCGGTAGTTACAGTTTGATGTCACGTTTCAATTTCGCGAGCTTCTTAGGCATCGTCCGCTTCGGCGCGCCCTGGCTCGCCAGGATCTTGGACCTCGCCCCGCTGTCCCCAGAAGGGTTGTTGTCACCGAACGTCACGCTCTGCGAATGCAGTTGTTGCGCACTCATGGCGTGCTCGCCCTCCGCGTAGTGGTAGGTCTGTTTTACGGTGCCCACGTTCCCAGCTCTCCACGTGATCGATTCCGCTGGCTCGGGCGACTGGGCGGCTTTTCCCAAGCGCGCGGGCCCGCGCCGCAGCTTGCCCTTCTGTTGTTGATCCTTGTTATCTGCTATTTCTTTGTTAATCGTCCCGCTGGACGTGTGCCAGCTCCGGTTGGGAAAGCCGCTCGTGTAAGTCACCGCGTGGGTCGCGTCGTCGTGCGCGCTCCCTGGGCCCATGAGTGCGGCCGAACCCGAAGTATTCAGCTGCAAATGTAGGTGCTGCGAGTTGTCGGTGGAGTTTTCCGTAAAGTTCAGCAGCAGGTTACCCGTTCGCAATTTGCCGGTCGTGGTGCTACTAATGGACGTACTAGAATGACCACCTCCGATCGTGGTGTTGGCAGCCGTACTCCTAATTGTATTGTTCCCGCCACTCCCGTGGAGGCCCTTCCCGTGGAAACCGCGGACCTTAATGGGCGGATTCTCCTCGACGGGGGACCCGGCCGAACGACTCCTCGAGTGCCCTGCTGACGACTGCAGCAGGGTACTGCTATTGTTAATACTATTACCGTAGTTGTTCAAATGGTCCTTGTTCTTCGTGAGCCCGATGCTGGCGTACTGCTCCTCAAAGTTACTGCTTTTGTGGCGGTGATGGTGGTGGTGGTGCGGATTAATCCCGGTCACGCTCGCTGCTTCCGTGCGTTTCGGCAATAGTAGTAGATTATCATTGCTAGTAGATTGTGGGTTGAAGCCGTCGAAGTGATTGATGCCGGGCCGATTTCGCGTAGACAGGTGCTGCTCCTTCATTTTTGCTTTATCTTGCACGAAATGGCCGCCCCGCAGCCCGTACAACGGCGACGGCTCGCCGAACTCGCCCAGGCGTTGCGGGCTGCCCCGGCTCACCAGCACCCGCCCGGCGATGCCCTTCGTGGTGTAGTTCCCCGGCAGCCCCCCGGGGGGTGCGTGCGGGCTGGGCGAGCGATCGATGCTTTCGTAAATTGAGCGATTCTGACTCAACTTCATGCCACTGCTACTCCCCCCAGCCAACACCCCCGAAGGGGCCCCTTCCTCGACCGACGTACTACGAAATTTGCTATGTAAAGACTCCGTGTGGTTCTTGTTGACGCTCGCGTTCGGCGACTCGTTCAATAAGCGTTCCATGAACTTGCGCCGCTCCTCGCGGTCCCAGTTCAAGCGCTGCTCCAAGTTCGTTTCGTTCGTGGGCACGTCCACGATGTGCGTGTCGAAGGGACTCCGAACTTGCGGCGACCAGTGCCGGCTCTGGCTGTGTAATGGTGAGTTATTATTATTTTTGGGACTCGGGGAGCGACTGCGGCCGTGCCGGCCGCGGGGGCTCCAGCTGCGCGCGCCGCCGCCCAAGCGCCGCTGCCGGTGCTCGGCGTCCGCGTACAGCTTGTGCCACCGCTTCGGACCCGCCACGATCTTGTTGCGAATGCGATACGGAACATCCCTTAGTTGAACTTTCGGCGACAGGCCGCCCGGACTCACCGCCTCCTTGTACTCCCGCTCGTTCAGCAGAAGGTTATCCAGTAACTTCTTCTGCGGTGACTCCTCCACCATGCGCTCGACCTGCGCGTCCAGGTCGCACTCCTCGCTGATCTCCTTCAGCCAGTCGCTGGCAGCAATAATACGCTTCTGCATGTCAATCTTCGTCTTTGCCTTCACCAGGTCAAATTCAGATTGCGCCCGCTTGCGCCGCATTCTATGGACTTCCTCCTGGTCCAACCACATCTGCCACATCACCTTGGTGTAATCGTCCTGCAGTTTTACGTACTTCGCGTGCAGCTCCTCGTAGGCGGCGTCCATGTCCTGCATGCCCGCCATCTCGGCCTCCTTATCTTTTAGGGCTTGTTCGAACTGCGCCTGCATTTCTTTGCGCTCTTTCTCGAGCTTTTCCTGCAACGCTTTTGCCCCCTCCGCGTCCACGCCGCTCCCCTCGAGCTTCGCCAAGCGCTCCTTCGCCGTTTTTTCAGCTTCCTCCAGCTTCTGGATGATCAAATCGACCTCGGCGCGCCACTCCAGCGAGCGTTCGGCACAGCTCTCAATGAGATCGCCGCGATTCTCCAAAAACGCCTGCACGTCGATCTTCGACTCTTCCGTCAAAGTCGGGCCCGTAGTTGGGACTGTAAACCCGAAGCTCTCGATGGCGGCGACCTTGCAGAAGTTCCCAAACTCCTTCGCGTCCATCAAATTACCTAGCTGCTCCGCCGTTAGGGTTTCCACCATCCTTAGCGCAGCATCTTCTTCTTCTTGTCCGGAAGAAGCTACAAGCTCGTCTTGCCCGGCCGCCAGAATCGCTTTGCGCACGCTGCCAAAACGCCGCACCATCCATAATAGAGCTGGCGCGATGAACAAGTCCTGGGTCTTCATCGCCAAATTCTCGTCGAACCGCGATTCTTGGAGTTCCAACAAATCGTTGTGCTTGGTAGATAGAGCCCGTAAAGACGATTCCAGGTCCACGTTCTGGTCCTCGGGGGACTGGATAACTGTGTTTTTTTTATTTCCGCAATATGTATACTATACTATAGTATAGGGTGCACTAGAACTAAGGACCTTAGTTAGACAGGAATGTTCACGAATTATACAAGAATACCGATGGACCGTATAAATACATTCATTGACGACAATAGAACCATAATTACTACTGTTGACTTCTGACGCAGCGTCTATAAAAGTGTGTGCAGTAACTTGTCCCATGACAACTCGTCCCTTTAGTTTGCAGAACACAATATTATTTTCTGCTTGCTAAACATGTATGAGCCAGTCCCTGCACTTCAAGTTCGTTTCCAAATAAATTTCTAGGATCTATACTGCCTGCCTAGACTATGCACTACTTGCATGGCTCTTTTCTCCCAGAGAATGCTGCTGTAATCCCAGAAAGATCGACACGACGACGACAGACAACGACAGACAACGCTTCTTGTTCCCAGACCTTTTCGTGTAATAATCATAGTTAGATTGCGTGCTAATACGTGATAAAGAATCCTCTTTCAACATGGAGGAGGCCTCCTATCAATGACCAATTTTTCTCCAGCTATAGAGATGGGAATCAAAAGAAGGTTTTTTTTTATGACAAATCCATATGAATATTGCGACCGTTCGGACTGGCTGGGGAGCCCGGCACGCTGACCGTGGTGTTCTTTGACAATCCCGTGACGTCCACTTTGTCGATGACCGCCTCTAAAAACGGGTCCATGCTTCCCGAAATAGCCTTTTCCAGCTCCTTCGGGTCGTCCCGCGTCGCCGCGATCAAATTTTTAATTCGGTGCGCCCAGTTATGCAGAGTGACGGGCGTTTTTCCGGTCGCGGTCACGTCGAACGTCGCATCGCCAATGTGCAACACGCCCCGGTCCGGATCCTCCATCTTCAGCGAGCAGGTACGAGCGGGGGTTTTTTCATCACCCGCATTCGTACCGGCGGTGCGCGGGACGTGCGCGGAACTGTTACCGCCCTGCGTGAGCCAGCTGGTCTGCGTGTTCGAGAAACCTGCTGGTTGGGCACCTAAGGTGATCTCCCCGTCGTCCTCAACGACCATGCCCTCGAAGACCTGTTATGTATTGTAAGATCATTTCCGGAACGACATGTATTAATTGTATGTCTATTCCATATAATATACGCATTTTATTAAACTTCACACAAATTTTAAAATCGAATTTATGAAACTTTAACCTCGCCCGGCGCGAAACCGGACATGCTGGCGTCGGTGTTCACGCCGACTTCCACACCCCGCGTCGAGGGCGCGTGCGTCGTTGCAATTTCCCGCGTAGTGGGGGAGGGCGCGTTTTCGCCGAAACTCTTCGTGCGGGTCACGCTCCGAGAGATGGTTCTTTTAACCGGCTTGCTTGCGTTGTCGCGCTTTTCCGGTTCTTCTTCCGATTCTTCACGGACCTTTTTGAAATCCTCGTCAGAATCACTGTAGCTGCTGCTCGCAGAGGAGGAGCTCGAACCGGAGGATCTCCTGGCGGGGGCTTTTTTCACAGCTCCAGACTTTTTCTTCGAGGGGGCAACAGTCCCGAGCACGTCCCGCTGCGCTTGCGCAGCGAAGGAATCCTCGGACCCTTCGGCTTCTTCAGAACTCTCTTTCGATCTCGCACCTTTCTCCGCGTTTTGATGTCCTTGTTGCTCTTCTTCGTTAAACGTGCTCGCATGCTTCTCCGATTTCGGGGAAGAAAACAGGAGCGTCTCGCTCGGCAAATTCTCCCACGCGCCGATTTTCGGGTCCGCGTTCAGGGTCTTCTCAGGGGACTCCTCGACCTCCGGCTGCCCGCCGAAGAACCCGCCGTTACGGATCGTAGCGGCTTTTTCCGCCAAGTGCTCCTGATCGGCGTGGTGGCCGAAGCGCAACCACCAGTGCTTGTCGATCTTTTTTCGTTTTTCAAATGACAATTTGCACACCGCCTATACGATATTTATAATCTCGATTTGCAAAATATGCATGAACATCAAAGTGCGATATCTTCTAGTCTCACATTATAAAAAGCCACTGTAGAAATTAATTTAAAAGGATAACATCGGAGAGAAACTGGCCAAGGTGAGACAACGACTCTTCCTCGTCCTCGAACTCGGTCATGTGATAGCACAATTGGCACAGCGCGTCACTGAAAAAGTCGGAGCCGGCGTCTTATCATATGACGATACAATATGCCTTCTCTCTAATAGAGTCGGAATTTCTCTCGGAATTCCACAACAGATCCTATAATAGCGAATTTCACAACAACTTTTTCTCTCGGAATTTCAGCTAATTACAGACTCCTCAATACGCGTTAAATATGTCGCCCTTCATAGCAAAAAACTTCTCAAAGAAAAAAATCTTATCATAAGTATTATCTGATAGAAACAGAGGCGGTGGCGCGGGATTCTGGGCACAACAATTTCTTCCACCACTGAACTTTCGGAGTCTTTCTGCCAAAAGAGTTTGCAGACTACGTTCTTGGGGTCGGCGCACTCCACCACTTCGCCGGGCGTGTCCACCGCTACGATCTTGCCGTCCTTTTTCAACAAACCGCTAACCACGATCTTCGCGCCTTCCAATAAAGGGACCGCGGCCTGCAGATCACAAAAATCCACCGTTTCCTGGTGGTCCCCGTCCGCCGCCCCCCACAGCACGTGGCAGTGCCGATCGTCGCCCTCGCCGTCGATGGTCAGCACCTTCGAGCATGTTGTTGCCAAGCCTACCCCATCACCCACAGTATCTCAACACTTCATAGCGAATTCAAACACCACAAATCACTACCCGACCAACGAGTATCTTCGATTAGGACAGCTATACACCTAGCGTTGCGTACATACCAAGAAATTATGTGAAAGATAGGCCCTATAACATATTGTCAAAACCTTCCCGGTGATGCCCGGGGTTTTGAAAGAGTGCACGAAGGAGCCCTCGTGAATGGGGAGTAACATCTGCAGCGCGTGGGCCAACCGGTGGCGCTGCGCGGAGCTGTGCGGGGCGTCGATTTCATTTTCAAAATTAGCAATGGACGCTTGGCGAGTCGCTTGGCGCTGAAGAGCCGCCTTCAGGCTCTCTTTTGACTCTTCAGGTTCTTGCGGGTGCTCAATCTTCGTGCGCTCCATCACCTACAGTACGTGATCACATTAATAATTAATTATGATATTTCTGTTTGTATTTAAAGCTTCACCGCGGTTGATGGTTTCACATAATATAATGTTTGATTTGATTGGGCGATATAGGTACCTGTTTTTTGTTACCCTGAGGGTTCATGGTCAAAAACAAACAAATATACAAATTATGCTTATGAGGCCAGGGTGGGGGACATAAGCGCCTCCTGCGTCCCAACACTCCCGCCGGGCCAGGAAAGGCTGATCAGGCCACCTGTTTACCACCCGAATAAGCGCAGACCACACTGCTCTACAGAACTAAACCTAACACTCAACATGCAACATACCTGTTACAACTATTTGTTACGGACCTCCAAACTATCATTCGACCCATAAACTAAAATAATTATAAGCTCACTTATTCTAATGTACGAAGGAGTGACTAAACAAAGAAATCAACCCCGTAACATACGAATGCCCGCAGTTTACGGATATTTCTGCGCAGTTTACGGAACTTGCTTGTTCAGCGGCGAGCTAATCTTGTTTTAAATATGTAGTAACTATGGTGGCACGGCTGTTATACATGTCGTCAATGTACTATGGACTATCATCTGAATTATTTAAGCACAATATTAGGAAAAAGGAAACCTCGGCGAGAATCCTTTTTTCATCTTCCGCGGATTTTGCTTCCAGCGCGGCCGCCAGTTTCTCCGCCTCCTCGCGCATCCACGCCTCCTTCTCTTCCATTTCTTTCTTGGTCTCGGCCAGCGCGATCTCCATTTCATCTGCTCGCGCGACCTGCTCGTTCACCCACTGCTCGCAGCAGTCCGGAAACGTGGCTTTAATCGATTTAAATTCGTCCAGCAGCGCCTGGTCGGCGGCGTCGATTTTTCCGCCTTTTTTTTTATTTTTCTATAGAGAAACATGGCATGTACACGACTACATTGCATGCATATCTACATACACAGCCTTAGAAGAACATTAAGACGTATTTAATATAATGTCACTATACTATAGACTATTCTTATATAATAATCTGAAAAAAAACACCCTCGGACCCGCTGCCGTTCCCGTTCTTGAGTGCTTCCTCTAGCTGCTGCTCCATTTTCGATTTCTCCTCCTCCCGAACCATCTGCATCTTGCGCATGAACTCGTCGTTCAGCTCCTTTTAATTGCATTTCTTCTTCGCAATTATTTATTAACTAAATGAATCAATTGCAATATAGGCACTATATTCGTAATAGACTCCCTCATTATATACGACTCACTGCAAGCAATAACATGGTGCCCGTTCTTCTTTTTTTTTTAGAAATATATTAGGCACTAAGTTCGACCTTCTGCTGCTTCAGCATTGCCGCGTCGTGCTCCTCCTCTTTGCGGCGTAAAGTCTCGTTTTCCGCCTCCAGCTGTTTCACTTTCTCCTCCAACTCGCGGTTCTTGGCTCTCTCGGAGTCGAGCTCGTCCTTCACCTTGCCCTGCTGCGGGTTGGCCTAAAATTTTTACAATATTTAAGAATTAACAACAGATAGCTTGAACCGTTTTGCACGCAAGGTTCTTCAAGGAATTTCCCCATACAGAGCTTTAAAGTTATTAATAAATCTTTATATAGTGCTATGGTTATGAAAAAAAAATCAGGCCGTGCGCAAAGCGTCCATCTGCGCCTCGTTCTCGTCCAGTTTCATGGTTAGATCCATCAAGCCGTTCTCCTGGTCCGCACAGCGCAGCTGCAGCTCGTCGCGTTCGGCCTCGGCGTTGCGAACGAGGTCCTCCAGCTGCGCCAGACGGTCCTTCAAAGTGTTCAGCTCCTGCTCCTTCTCGGCCATGGCGGCCTTTTCCGCCTCGCTGTTGCCGTCGTTCGCGGAGTCCGAGTTTTGGTCCGTGCAGAACACGTGCCGAACCTTGAATTATTGTTGTGACATTATTGAAAGACACGCAGCATGCCCAACGAACCTCAATTATAATATATTAGATTCTAAAAGTTACGATAATACGATAATAACAAAATGTTTTCACGCACGTTTGTCTACAAAACGTTTGTGCCGCGTTACATGCAAACATGGAAAAAAGCGATTCTAAGAAATACCAAGATGCGCGTGCGCCGCTCGGCGTCATCAACGCCCACCAATTCGAATATTGCGTCTGCGAACTCGTGGTGACCTATTAATCTATGTTCATACTATAGTATACTATAGTATAGTACCATAATGACCTATAATCTGTGTTCATAGTATGACCTCTGTACAAAATTTTCTGGAAAAATTTCAAAAAAAAAAACCGCTTTAGCAGCAGTCCAAGAAAAAGAAAAAAAAAACCGCTGTAGCAGGCGTCCATGATGAAGCGCAGCACTGCGGTTATTGTGTATTCGTGGATGGCGGCGTTGACCATGTCCTCCAAAGTCTTCGCGCTGCATAAACTTAATTGATAGCGCAGCTCCCCGTTCTCTTTGATCAGAGACTCGTAAAACAACTTCACCTCCTTCTTCAAGTGGTCCATCAGCTCCGGATCGGACGCTGCTAAGATGCTGAAGTAGTTCACGTTCTGCTCGATCACGGACTTCTCCAAGCGCTGCCGCCGCTCGATTTCCTCATATTGTTAAGTATGAATTATGATTCCTCGATCATATACAATACGCAATCTGATTAAGGTTTATTAATTGCTTACCTCAATAGATAGAGGCAGCATCATGAAATCAATTGCGTATTAGGTGATGTATTTGATGTGGTCCGTACAGAGCATTATAATGTCATAATATTATTAATTGTAGAGTACTCGCACATCCGACTGATTGCCACGGCCGTCCAGGGCTTCCTGCGCTCTCTTCAGGATTTCGCGCTTCTCGTCGATTTCGCGCAAATACCTTTTTTACGAATTTTCACGATTTAATGGATCGTACGCATGACTACGTGGAATACTACAAGAATCTGCACGGCCTATATTGCGTTGGTACTTCACTCTTCATTTCACCTTCCCTGCAGGTGAGAACTTTATAACGAAAAAAAAACATCCGCCGCATCTCCTTGAATAAGCGCGTCAAATTGCCGAAGTTGTCACTCTTAATACGCAGCTCCTCGCTCCGCTGGCTGTAGATCCGCTTCATCTTCTCGAAAACCTTTTTTTTTTTATGTACTACTTTTCAGCGCACTTGGACAGTGTTTCTTCCGAAGTATTATTGCATGAAAGATCTTCTGGCATACAGCTATACATATGTGCATAAAAAGCTGAGCTAATGTTTAAAGAAAAAAAGAACCTCCAGGGGGATGATCAATTTGGGGGTGTTTGCCTCGATGGGGTTGCAGAACATTACTTCGGATTTCATCTCGCCGACCTCATCTTTGTACCACATCTGCACCGCGAGGCAGCCGTCGCCCTCGTTCAGGTCCAAATTTTTATTTGGGCTTTCGTCCGGTCCTCCTCCCGCTCCCGACTTCTTCCCCGTGGTGTTCAGGGTGGTGTTGCGGTTCGTGAAGGGCGTCTGCGGCCCGTTGTTATTCATATCGCCGTCATTATTCATCGTGGACTTCGTCGGCGACACGTTCTGCGCGCCGCCCACGTCCGTGCGCGTTTTGCGCGCCGGGGAACTCGGCATCTTCGTCGTTTTAGGTTGAAGAACAATTAATTCTTTTGATATTATTATGTCGACTGAGGGAGACACAGGGACAGCGTGCGCCACGGTCCGGCCGTGCGACACAGCAATGAAGAATACGTACCTCTTCTATAATAAGTGACCTTCTGAGAGTTACAAATTATATACACCTACTAAGAATGAAAATTCACAGATACGAATTGATTTATTGCACGGTTGAGATCAAAGTGCGGGTCTTGATCGACCTTAGTCGTGCAAAACCGATTTCTCTAAATGTATACGTAGGTTCAGACACCGATTGATGCTCAAGTAGATTTCACGTGCTGCACTCTCGGGCCAACGTGTGGACTTTCACTTTCTTCTGCTTTCGTGACTTCTACACGCAAGTTGTTACATTGTACTCGTTCGACTTTCGACACTGTCCGAGGCTGCAACGAACCTTGGGAGACTGACACTCTCTCACCGCTATTACATACCGTATTGTTGGAACTTCCCAGAGAACAGGTGCTTCTTTGATCAGTTGGCCAAGTTTTTTTCACCACGGTCTTTCATACTATTGATTCAATGGGTTTTTTATTCGTCTATAAAAACTATTTGAATGTGTCTACATCAAACTATTCGTCTACATCAAATTATTATTTCTTATTCGTCTACATCAAACTATTCGTACCTTCTTGACATATTATGACATTGCACATTACCAAATACACACAACGATAGATAATATGCTTCTTCTTCTTCTTCTGTGGTGAGACCAGAGGTCTCTGCGTCGTTGTATGGGGGGGGTGTGGGGTTTATAATATGCTAACGCAATATGCATATATTATAATATTCAAACATGGTACTTACAGATATAAATTCTTTCATTTCATGCGTGCTAGAAAACGGTTCTTCAACGGGCGCCTTTCTTGATTTTGTACGCGGTAGCGAACGCAGTCAGCATCCACGCGTCGGCTTTGCGCGGCTTGATCTCCAGGGCTTCCGCTAGAAGTTCCGAAATCCTGGCTTTTTGCACACTACTCTTCACCGCCAATTCGTCTTCGTCCTTGTGGTCCACGATGACCGCGTAGAACTTGTCATTGGTGGTAGCGCTCGAGAATTCCCAGCCAAGGTGCTCAATATTATTGTTGCCGCTGCACAGGAGCAAGCTCCAGCGGTAGCCGGGGAACCAGGAGTCGGAGGCGCTGGCTGAGGTTTTTTGTCATCATTGAATTCAATTGTAGAAAAATAATACGACCGCTGCGATATACAGATCTGCGCACACAGTAATTCAATTTTAATGACCATACGGGTTGGAGAACGCAAATCATATTGTACGAGTGTCCACAGGCACCACATGCACGCCACCAGTGACAATCCCGGTCAGACCCTTCAGCAGCAGTAACTTGAACGGCAGCTGCCTTAGTTTGATCAATCAGTAATACTCTGCATATGCCCTGATATTCTGCAACAGTTATAAGAAGATCGCGAAAGACCCACCCTTGGCACGTTCAATTCTAATCTTTAGTTTACACAATACTCGCTGCAAAAGAATAAACCGTGATAGGCATGCCCACATACTGAATCATATTAAGTATTTGAAACTTCTCGACGAGCCGTGGGCTCTGCACGAAATGGTAGATATTCGCACGGAAGATGGACGGGAAGCTATAGGGGTTTTTGATCTTCTTCGGGACGATCGCGCGGACGGTGTCTTTTTGCAAATTCCCGAAAGGAATCGCGATCACATTCTCCGGGACCTTTTTTTTTATCAAATGCAATATTAATATCCTCATATGCTGTGAAGATAAGATCGCGAGATCTGAATTATGAGAATATCTAATTGAAAATTATTATATACGATGTTCTCATTGCCGACGCACGAATGGCCGCCGGCTTTGATCGCTGGACACTGACCAGAGGGGTCTGCGGAGTGCGGGTTGCCTTGATAGTTTTAAATAATCAAATTCAGTCACTATAATGACGGTCCTACGAATCATATTTATACGACTGCGCACACTGCATAATATCGTGCAAGAAAACTACTCTGAACAAAACTGAAAGACATAATATTCAAGCTAAGGACACCCGTACGATTCATTGTAACATGTTAATATTAATTAATACCCGTCACGGTAACACTTGACATGGGCTCGCCACTCGCCGTGTATGAGCTGGCGACAGCTCCATATAATGCCCTTTGTAAAACGCCCATTTTTGTGTACAAGAAATGGTCTCAACGAAATGGTACCTGCAAAAAATGTCAATATACAGCACTACACGGAAATGAAAAACGATACAGCTCCTGCGAAAATATTTTTGATGTCAGTTATCCGATATCATCATGCGATGTGAATCAGAATCCGATGTAAAAACCGCCTCTGCAGGAATATGAGTCTCGATATGATGCAGACCAAATTTTTTTTTACAGGGTTGACATATTGCTCTGCAATCACGGGTCGTTGTCCTTGACAAAATGATTACCCACAAATTATTTATTGTCTATTAATACTTTGTACCCACAATCTGTTCGTGTTGTTGCTGCAGAATTTGTACATGCCTATATGGGGAAGGTCGTGGGTTTGGTTCGTATTTCGTATTAGTCTATTCGGTTCACATCTATAGTATTAGCCTATGAGGACGAACGTCATTGGATCAACAAGCGTGATCTTTATGGTGAAAACGCGGATGCGCAGCATGATCAATCCCCATGAAGATGACAACATGTCCGCCGTATGGAAATCATATAATAAATACGCTGAACGTCTAAAAAAGCTGAGGATCATAGATACTAAAGACAATGAGATCATAGATAATAGATAGACTATCCGGTTTGCATGAGGAGTCGCTATTATTGCATATTGTATGCAAAATAGACCGCACTCGCAAATATTTCATGCATGAAAAAAAACTAGCCGCGGTTTCTTCCAAAACCGAAGCTGATGTTCATGTCTCATGAGCGCACACTATAATTATTAAGGTATCTGAATCAATTCAATTGATATTATTAAGGTATCTGAAACGACGCGAACGCCGAGTCGCATGGTTGTCTGAAATAATATAATAGCAGTTTTTATGTGAAGCTCTACAATACACGCGAAGCTTCATTAGTTTAATACACGAAAATAACAACAACAATGCAGACTGAACGTGAGTGAAAAAAAAAAAAACACTCTGATAGGTGCATTGAAGAGAGCACGCGAATGATGCATGCCAATTTCATTTTTTTGAAAACTCGAAGAAGTCGACTGTTACGGCGACACTCGCTAGCTGGCCCTGCGTCCGAGGTTCGGAAAAATTTAACTGACCCTGCGTCCGAGGTTCGGGAAGTGGAGATGGGACCTGCGCGGGTTTTCACTGGGCGTCGAGTCGAAGGGTGAATTCGCGCCGGAGCCGTGGCGGGACCTAATAATTCGTGGTATGTACGCAGCGCCAGGTGTGTAGATCCCTTATAATAGAAGAGATTGGTTGCACGGGTGGTGATTTGTGGTGGGTGAATTCGTTATGAAATGTTAGTATACGGTGTGTGGTAGGGTAGTTTGATAGACACTCAAAGGTGCCCCACACCAACATGATCTAGGACCTTTCGTTCCTGTTGTCACCAGGGCCCCCCCCGCCGTCGCCTGGGGACCCGCCTTTGTCGATATTCTCGGCCTGGCCGACCTTGCTCACGATGGTCAAGAAGCTCTCCTCCACGGCCTCGATTCTTCTCGTAACGCCCCACCGCTCGCCCTCGTCCCGCTCTTTTCCTTCGAGCCACTCGGTCTCCCACTTGCGCATGTTGTCGCACAGCGTGGCACTGTAGAACGCTAGCATGGGCCACAAGTGCGAAATCTGCCTGTACAGCGGGATGCACAAGTACTCAATGAAGCCGAGCTGCGAAAAGGCCTTGTCCACCTTATCGCGCGCCGTGAAGGGCTGCACGGGGATTCCGAGCTCCTTCTCTAGATCGCCTTGCAGAAAAAATTCTTCCGAGATCATGTAGGCCCAGGAACGGCAGATGTTGAACGTTTTGGTCGGGTTCCCGATGTCCGCTGCATGGATCAGGGTTTGTCTACAATTTTTTTCACATGAATAGTTAATACAATACCACCCACTATACAGATCAACACCCGACCAATCAGAGAACCTCTTCCATAATAGTTTTTAGAAGAACCTATCGTTGCATATACATGCCACAAAATTTAAAATAAAAGATAACCTTAACAGCGTGTGGTTCTTCGGCTGGACCCAGAAGTTGACGATGAATTCCGGCAGGTCCCAGCCCCCCAGATTGGTGCCAAATTGCCCCCGTCCGCCGCCGCCTCCTCCGAAGGAGGAGGATCGACGGTTTGGGCCCTCTCCTCCCCGTTTCGAGGAGGACCCCACGGCGGGGCGGTTGCGGTACAGGAACGCGAACGCCTCCAGCATGCGCTCGTTCTCGCCGGTCAGGTGCGTCAGTTGCGCCACCATCTCGAAGTGCTTGTTCATGTCCGTCGCTAAGATGCCGTCGGTGATCACTTTGCGGATTTCCATGTACAGGCTGCGGCTGCAGTTTCGCAAAATCGCGGTGGCGGGGTTGGTGTACGCCAATTGAAACAAAATGTAGCAGTGCATCATCTCCAGGGGGGACTGGTCCGAATACATAAGACTCAAAGGATGGTTCGTTTCCGCCAGGAAACCGTTGTTCACGCCGAAGTGACCCACGTCGTGCCCCGCCGCGGCCACCAACATGGCGAACCGTTCCTGGGGCTCCAAGATCGGGTTTAACTGGCACACGTCCATCATGCGGTAGACCGAGTGCATCACGTCGACACCGTGGTACCAGATGTGGTACTTGACGTGCGAGTTGTAGTGGAAGCTCAGTTGTTTGAAGAAATGGAACATTTGGCCCTCGCTCAGTTTCAGGGAGTCCTCCACGAAACCCCCTAATAGCATGGCGTCGCCGTAGACCATCCACATGCATAACTCCACCGACTGCTCCAAGTCTAAATTTAAAACATTCAGCTGGTCCAACGCGTCCACGTCGTCCGCCACCAGACCCAACCGCGCCAGCTTCATGCGCTGCTTGTGGGCGGCCTCCTTCGAAGGGTCCGTGTCCCCGTCCGACGAATCCTCGAGTTCGGCCCTTCTCAACATCATCTGCACCTGCATAGATTAATTTTTGGTCGATTCCTCGACTCTCTTTTTTTTTGAAAAATTGTCTCTGCAAGTGCATCATCCTCGACTGAGTGCGCAAATCATAACCCTACAACCAATCACCCACACCTATGAATGTACCAGGAGGGTTTCCGTATTAGATCTACAGCACTCAAATTCATGACCAAAATTAATAATTCAGCGTGGCGTCGAACGTTTTTTTGACATAATTAAAAAAACGTTGGACGCCACGCTGAGCCTCCGCTCGATGGCGGCGTGCGTCTTCTTGGCGAACAGACTGGCCTCGTGCGAATATTTGGCCGCGGCCGACAGTTCCATCGTCATTTCCTGGTCGTGCTCGATCCGCGCGACGTTGGCCTTGCTTGTTATTACGACTTTTCAGTACAATTAAGGTTCTCAGGGTCTGGAAACATTTTTCTCTCTAGGATATTGTTTTTGGCTCTGATCACTACTGAGTATAGGAATGAAAATGTTCACTAAGAATGCGCTGCGTACAATAGTTATGCAGTGGAATGATTCAAGCTAATTAATACTGAAAGACCTCCAGCGGTTTCATCAGCCGGACCAGTGTTCCTGTGTGCAAGTTTAAGCTTTGCGCCTCTACGTGGCCGCTGACCGTGTTGCGGAGGGTTTGCAGGAAGCTTCTTCGCCGCAACAACTGCTTCCACCGCTTTTTTGTTAAGCCTTTCTGGTCACTCCCACCGCGCCGCCACCTGCCGAGGAGTTTGTTCACGCTGTCGTGCCACTCGGACCGGCCAAAACCGCCCAGCTTATCGTTACCCTCCAACATGTCCACCTTTATTATTGATCATGTGTTTAAATTATGCCCTAATACTGCGTACATCTCACTAAATCATATCAGAACCAACCGAACTAATAATAAAATAAACACCTGCTCAAAGAGCTTCTCAGCCTTATAGAGTTGCTTGAACAAGTTCGTGAACGGCGCCATGCACGAGTTGTGCGTCACGTGGTTCAGTCTGGCGGCGTACAGCAGGCAACACACGATCAAAAACGTGCAGAGGAGCATCTCGATGCGGGCTTCCCGTTGCGCCACGCGGGTGCTGTCGAAGTACAGCGTAACGCGGACGTGGTACGTCAAGAGTTGGTTGGAATTCGAGGTATATGAATTCGCAGCGTTGAAAGACTCGAAACTCGTAGGCCCGGAGAGGGGCTGTTCGCTCCCAAAGTGGTCCCTCGACACGACCCAGGCGGGGTAATAATTACCAGAAGAAGAACCACTGGAACTAGTTGTCGTGGAGTTACCACTCGGAGTATTTGAGGAGGACGGAGAACTATTTGAGGATGTCTGTGAGGGGGGCGCGCTCACGATGTTGCCGCTGCTGTCCACGCTGAAGGCTCCCAAGGCTCCTCCAGAACTCGCTGAACTGGCGGATCCTCCAGAACTAGTACTGCTACCAGGACTAGTACTACTACTGTCTACGTACGCGCGACTGGCCTCGCGCTCGACGTTGTAAACGTCGAACGTGGCGGGCTCGCTGAACGGCACCCGCCACACTTCCCGCACGAAGGCGTAATTATCACTTCCAAGGCGAAACGCGGGCTCGAGCGGGTACGGGTACGAACTCGCGGGCAGCCACGCCGAAACGCGCTCCACCGCGTAGGGGCGGTAGAACGGGTCGTGCTCGAAGAAGTGCTTGCAACTGTTAATACTCGCGGGAAACTGCGAAACGCTCATCAACGAAAAGTGCTCGGCCCACGCTTCGGTGCCGCGCCCCTGCCACGGGCTGATCGTCATCACTCGTGTGAGTAAAGGTAAAACCAACGTCAGCACCATCACCAGGAACGTCGCCTCGACGCTCATGACCAAGTACAGCGAGTCCCCGAACGCGAGGCGGCGCCGTAAGTAGCCCGTGCTCCCCCGGTTGCGCAGAGACCGGCCCGGCGAGATCAGACCCCGGGAGTCGTCGCTGTAGTCACTGTCGGTCGGGGTAGCGATGCTGGTCCGCTCCACCGACCCGATGGGCGACAGCGCGTGCACATTATTACCGCTCTCCCCGTTCATCAGGTCGCCGCGTTGGCGCTTCCTCCTCCACCACCGGCGGGTTTTCTGAATTCGTTTCACCAAGGGCACCGGCAAGAACAAATTCAACATCGGGCCCGCCTGCTTGTCGGGGAGGATAATCTTCAGGAGCCACACGATGCGGATGAACCGGCACGTGCGGCAGACCAAACCGATGATGGCGTAGAACTGGCTCAGATACATGTCTTCCTGCGCCGTGTCCACGAAGTACCGGCGCGAGAAGCTCGTGTCCGGGTAAATCGCGGCGATGCCGAGGAGGTCGCACAAGAAGTACAAGCTGGACGGGTAGCCGCTCACCACGTTGATTTGCAAAACCACTTCGAACAAAAACGCCGCGGCCGCCGCTAATAGCGAGATGTCCAAGCCCAGGCCCCCGTCCACGGCGAAATGAATGCACACGTTCTTGGCGTACAACACGAACAGCACAATGCAGAACATGCAAATCTGAAACAAGGCGCTCCCCAGCAAGTCCTGCTGGTACCGTAAATACAATGTGTGCTTGTTTCGTTTGAAAGTTCGGTACTGGTCGCGCAGGTAGAACAGCCCCGGCACCACCTGCATGACCACCGCATTCATCCAGGCCACGGGGCGCCCCTGCACCCACGCGGCGTCCCGCGCCGCCCGCGCCTTCAACCGGCGGCTCGAACTACTGTTACCTCCGAAGCTGAAGGCCAGACTGGCCACGGGCGACGGTCGGCGCTGCGTGCGCCGCGAGCGTTTCAGTTCGCCGTCCGTTCGCGACTTCTTCGGCTTGTTCGGGCCGGCCGCTTCCAGCTCGAAGCAAGCCTGTCGGACCTGTTCGTTCAGCAGCGCGATGACATCGGCCTCCGTGGACCCCGCCGGGGAGGCGCGCCGCCCCGGCCCGAGCGGCACCGCCTGGCCCGGCATGCCCATCGACTGCGGCGCGTACGTCGACGGCGCGACGGTGCTTTCGCCCCCGAACGTGCTCGCGGCCAGAGCAAAAGTATTCATCGTCATCACGTCGTCGTCGACGTAGTGGGTCTGGCCGTCCGCATCGGCGTACTGCGATTGCGTCCCCGCGCCGCCCCGCCCCTTGTGCGAAGCAGCGGACTCGTGCGACCCCCGGCGCAAAATTTTGGTCTTGAAGTAGTGCGGGATTTTTTTCAGGCCGCGCCGGTTCCTGTGCGTGTCGTTGTAGTACTGCAAGAGCTCGTTGATCTGGCCCAAACGAATAACATCGGAGGAGACCCTCCGAGAATCCCGGCGCGGGTTGTAGGCGGGCCGTTTTTGACAAAACTGGCGCTCCCACTCGTTGGTGTAGTGCACGAGCTGCTCCCGCGCCAGGCCGCTCGCGCACCACAAGGGGATGCAGCCGTCCTGATCCTGGATCAAGGGGTTCGCGGACGCCAGGACGAGGCCGTTCATCAGGATCTGCGCGTGCTCCGGGTGCTGCACCTGGTGCCGCAGCGCCTCGAAGAAGACCCGGTCCTCGTGGCCGCTGTTCACGCGCACGTTCGGTAACGCCAACAACAATTGGACGGCCGGGAAGTTGCGGAACTTCACGGCCACGCACAGCGGGCTCACCGGTTTGTCGTTCGCGTTGTAGGGGTCCTGGTCGACCACGATGTGGTGCGCGTGGCCCCGACTGCCGCCACCGCCGGGCCCCCCGCCTCTACCGCCCGAGCGCCCCCGGCGACGGCCCGAACGACTACTACCCGACCGGCCCCTGCCATGGGGCTGCTGGGGAAACTTCCTCGCCGCCGACGCCATGGTCGTGGAACTGGGAGACAGGTTGCTGGCCTTGCTCAGCCGCTGGCTGGACCCCCCGGAGTCCAAATCTAACTCTGAGATCTTCTCTCGGCTCCGGAGCGAGGTGTTGCTCAACGAGTCCGAATTAGCCCCCAGACTGTCCCCCCCAACAGCTTTTTTGTTGTTGTGAATATTAATGGCAACATGCGGTGTCCTCATCCGCTCGAGGCTACCGTCGGGCATCCTCGGGACGCTGCTCTCCAACTCGAGCCGGTGGACGGTGTCCGTCCGCACTTCCCCGCTCGAATGGGCCCGATCGCTCAGTCGCCGCGTGGGCGACTGCTCCCCAGCAGCTTCTCCTCTTGCTGATAAAAGGCTCTTGCTGCCCGTACTCAGCTTGTCCGCGTTCGCGGCCGTTAGTTTGAGGGAGCCCCTTTTTTTGTTCCCATGACCACCACCACCACCCTTTTCGGAGGACCCGGATCCCCCGAAACCACCATCAACTCCACCGCTGTGCCCGCCCTCGATGATGCCCGCAAAGAAGTGCTCGATCGGGATCAGCGCCTGGCGCTGGAATTGGCGCAGGTGCACGGCCTCGAGCGACATTTCGTAGTAGTCCAGCATTTCCAGGATTTGCACCGACAGTTCCCCGTACTTGCGGCCCACCCGTTCAGCCTGCACGCCCATCAGCGACACGGCCGCGCACGCCGGCGACCACCCGCGCTCGTCGGGGATGTTGCCGTTGCACCCGAGGCTCAAAAAATAATCCACCAGTTCCAGGTTCTTGGCCTCGCAGGCGATGGCCAGCGGCGTCTGCCCGTTGGAGGCCCGCGAGTCGATGGCCGCCTTCAGCGAGACGAGTTTCTTGGCCATCTTTAACACGTTTTCGCATTTCGCGACCGGGCGCCCCAACAAATGGCGCGCCGCCACCAAGCCCAGCGGCGAGACGTAAATGCCGGAAACCGGATCCTCCACCGGCGTGTCCACCGACTTCACCGTGAAAAAATTCGGATTCGCCAAGTCGTCCGGATCCTCATCCTCGTCCCCGCCTGAATTCTTTTAATACTTAGCATGAATTTGCAAAGCTAGGATTTTCTTCATGCAACGCAATTCACATAACTAATCTTCGGAAATTCTACCCTTAGCAAAAAACAAGAACTAAAATTCTACCCTTAGCAAAAAAAAATGAAAAAAATTCTATACCCTTAGCAGTCGCACCACTGGTGTCCGTGCGGAGGCCACTGGTGTCCCTATCGTACGAGGTCGACAGCATGCGACGCAGCAGCCCGTCCGCACTGGAATTGCTGGTGTGTCGCCCGCTCCCCGTCACGCTGCCCGGCATACTTGGGAAATTGCTGGCAGCACTCGACGAATCTGGTATATTAATATTCGGGTTGTTGCTTAGTCCGTTTTCTTCTTCTTGTCCTTTTTCTTCTTGGGGGCCCCCTTGACGATTGTCGGCCGGTTGACCCTTGGAGGATGATGAAGGAGCAGCGTCACGGTTTATTATTTCCTCTTGTGCTACTTTGGGACCTTCTTCTTTGGTACCTTCTTTGGACTTCTTGTTCGCGTTCTTCTTTTTCTTTTTGGTGTAATCGGTTTCCTGCAAGATGAGGTCCAGCTGCTCGAAATCCGCGCTCAGCACCAAGTCCCGCAAGTCGTCAGCCCACTTCAACAAGCCCAGCACGCTCCGCGCCACGTTCCGCTCGCGGATTTCCTCCATCCGCGCGTTGTACTGTACGATGTCCGTCGTTTTTTGGAACCCCCCCGCGGGTATCCTGGAACGCTGCCGCTTGACCCAGTCGGGATACGCCTCGTGGTCTGAATTGAAGATGTCGTCATCTCTTTCGGGGTCATTTTCAGAACACTTATTCCAACCAAATGATGATGTCGTAGCCGCCGCAGGGGGGAGTCCGGGCGGGCCCTCGTCGTCGCTACTTTTTTGGGCACCTCCCGCCACAAAATTCTGGGTCTGTGGCTGCAATCGCACGTTCTTGGGACCCGCTGCTACCGCGGCCGGGGCTCCTTCGTACGAGGCATGCTGCGGCTGCTGCTGGTCCCTCCCCGTTCCTGAGGCCCCCCGCGGCGCGTTTGGCCCCGTTTCGAAGGACTCCATGCTCTCGACATTTATGGAAGATATAGCCTCGGAAGAACCCCGGGGCAGAAGCACTTTGACGAGATTATCCCGTTTGGGAGTATCCTTTTTTTTTTAATCTTTGGTTTAATTTTTGTGAAAAATATTGACCGCGACCACAAATCAAATGACGAATCTGTTCATCTGATTCACCCCCAATAGGGCCACCCAAAGGTCCCACCCAAATCAAATGTCAACGAATCATGCACAGCGCAGTACCGGTTCGATACTATGGCCGCGGTACAGCTCGCCCTGGACGCCCAAAGATAACGGATCCTGCGATCCCGACGACCGCGAGAGCCGTGAATTCCGTGACGTGCGCGAGTCCAGCGAATCCCGACTGGAGGGGGCTTCGCGCGAGCCGCGGCGACTTCCCCCACCCGGCTGTTGATTGTTGTAGTCCACGACAATACTTTGCTTGCTGATTCCGGTACCGACACTCCCACGTCCGGCGGATTCCCGGCTTCCCCGTCGCGCCGTCGTCTCGTCGTTATGCTTACCCGGAATCTGTGGTGGTGCTGGGTTTACCCCTGCCAAATTCTTTTCCTTTTCGAAGGCCTCCAGTGCAGGCTCCCGCGGCCCGCTCTCTTGGCGTTCCTCCGCTGGGACATCTTCTGAGTTCTTCTCGGGAAGTTCCGCGTTCTTGGGCTTCTTCTCGGCGGGACCCGGGGATGCCTGCTCCGGTGGAGACTGAGGAGGAGAGGAGGGGCTCGAACTGGGCGGGGCCCCTAAAGGGGGACCCATCATCTCGTCCTCCGTGGTTGGGTCCCCGACGGTCCCGCCGACGCTCGCTGTCACCGGCTGCTGCTGCTGGACGATATGTACTACTTGATTAGGCACTTGATTAGGCGCGTCAACGATTCTGTTGTTGCTACCTCGTCTTTTGCGTACTATAGTAGTGTTGTTATCATTTATATCTGTAGTCACAACGACGGGGGCGCCCACCGTTTCGACAAAACCACCGCTGTTACGTCTTATGTTCGCGCCGGCAGGGTCGTCGCCCTCCTCCCCCAATACCTCCCGTTGGATGCTGTAGAAGCTGCTCAGGCTATCGGACGCCCGCTGCATCTTGTAACTGTCGACCCCGTTCCCATAGTTGCTATTAGCCATGGGAGACCCGTCCGACCGCACTCCC
>Ga0099797_100511_pt1 | contig 24919 bp, 22 predicted proteins | sample Uncmet_Sort48C_1_FD_89871 | JGI IMG/M metagenome (GOLD analysis project Ga0099797, IMG submission 89871) | Marine eukaryotic communities from CALCOFI LINE 67, Pacific Ocean - C012_Sort48C_1 | ecosystem: Environmental > Aquatic > Marine > Oceanic | place: Pacific Ocean: Monterey Bay | collected...
AAGTCGGGGGCGCCCGCATCACAACATTCAATGTATGTGTTATATTAGGTAGAAACAATGAATGTATAAACCTGCTGGCCGTCCACAGTTGTTGCCAGAGGTTGTTCCTGCTGTGCGACGAAGGAGGAGTTGGAGACAAAAAACTGCTGCTGACCGACGGCATGGAGATTAGGGTTCCCTGGAGGGCCCTCCAGCGTTGGGGCCCCAGTGTTGGGACCCTGTTGCAGGAGTTGCATGTTTTGCATTTGGCCATTTGCGACGTCTACCAAAGCAAACTGTTGCTCCAGCTGTGATTGTTCAAACTGCTGTCCTCCTTCTAAATCATTTTCATCGGGCGCCGCGAAAGTGGGGTTTCCAATTGTTTGGGACTCCATTTCAGCTGAATTCTGTTGGGACCTGTCAGCTGCATCAGCTGCTTCTCCCGAGATCTGCGTGGAGATCTGTGCTTTGAGATGATCATCATTCCCAACGACCGCAGCAGCAGCTACTAATGAACTCGTTGTCTGAAACCCGGGATCAGCAATGTCGCCCTCAGGAGCGGTCGGAGTGGCTATCGAGAAATGTTCTGGACCCGCTGAAACTGAAACCGGCCCCTCGGCCATCTCAATATTTTTGTCCGCTACTACGCCTGTGCTTATTGTTAGCGAGTCTGGCTTTTGTTTAAAAATATTGTCGTTTGGGGTATTCTCAAATAGCAGTCCATTACTCTCCGCACGAGCAGGCTCCTCGTTGGTCGCCTCCTGTACTACACCCGGAGTAATTATAGTAGTAGCAGCAGCAGGCCCCACCACCTGTGTAGTAGTGCTAGTGGATTTTTCGAAAACGGGAAGGATTTTCGTAGTCGCAGTACTCGGAATCGGTGCCCTGCTACTCGATGTTTTTGATGTATTTGAAGAATTGGTGCTATTATCCGTCGTGCTATTAGTTGCACCCTCATTCTCATCGGTTATTGTGGTGCCATCGACATTTGCCACACCATTACCAGGTCCAACCGGAGCGGTAGTAGTATGAGCTTTCGCGGCCCCTGGGTCCCCGTGAGACTCTTCGGCAGCCTCAGCAGGCTCCCGCTCGCCTAAACGTATAATACCGTTTCATTCTTGACTCATCGGCTCTGCCCGTGCTGACATTTGGGCAACATCCGGTTCTCACAATTTTGACAACCGATGGCCGCATTCTCACGATATCACATGATATTATTTACAATTGTCACCTCATGTAAGAACAACAGAAGCAGCCATTTCACATATCTATAATATATATTTTCGCAAAACACATGCAAGGACTACATCGGCATTAATCACACGGTCACTCATAATTACTGAATGGATGCTGTGATCAAACAATCGACTATTGCTGTGCGAACGATGAATGTAACGGCAATGACAGGGATATATCATGATACATACATACTATTGATGTTCAATCATATTGGCCTATGTCTATGTCATGTCTTGCCTCTGCAAGATAGACAAAAAAACGAAGACAAAAAAACGAGAGCCACCATTGATTCCTCGTTTCGGCGCTCCTTCCTCCTTCTTTTTCCCGGTGTCCTCCATTTTTTTAACGTTGAATATGCATCAGGAAATTTATCTAAAAAATATGAACATTACTCTCAAAATCTGATCTAAACAGGCGACACTATGATTGCGTCCCCCCCGAAAAAAAAAAACGCAAACTTCTTAATACTATATAAATATCATATAGTATAGGAAAAATATTATGCGTACCCCGCTTTTTTGCGGCACATTCACCGGGGCCCCACCAGTCGCATTCTCCGGTGTCGGTCGCTGCGGGGCAAGGAAGGAACCCGCCGCTAGTTGTGGGCCGGTAGTAGTTGTGGGTCCCCCACAATCGGACACTCGGGCACTCGGACCCGGCCCGCCGGTTCCCGGCGGGCCCGCGGGAAATGAGGCTCCTATGACACTCGAATGGGTCCCGTCTGGCCCCACAGGACTTTGTAGCGGCCCGTTTTGTAGCGGCCCAGCAGCCCCGGGCTGCTGCACAGGGGCCGGTTGTAGTACCGTGGATGGCAAGCCCGTGATGGGCTGCGCGCCTTGCCCGAGGGTGATCTGCGGAACGGAGGGCATCGAGGGCATCATAATCCAGACCTGTTTCACGATTTAGTGGTATGTACGCAACTCCTTGGTGTGTGGACTTTTCAACTGTAGACTAGCTAGTACTGTGCGTACTACACTGCATTATAGTAATACCGTATAAACTTTGATCATGCTTAAAACTGAGGAGGGTTTGCTTTTGTCCAGAACCGCACTTTTCTTATCAAAATTCTATCCAATCTTATCTGCAATACAAGACTATTGGCAGGTCCCGCAGAACGCTCTAGCTGTACACACCTAGCCAGACTAACAGTCGTGGATTGTAAAGTAGACCTGCTGCGGCTGCAACTGCTGCTGGAAAGAAGTCGTGGAATGCGGGAGAAGACTGCCCGCACTACCGACGGTCGCAGGGGCTCCGGGCTGCATATTGTTTGCCGCCTGTGGCAGCCCCTGAGGGCCCAACAGCGGATTGCCCAACGGCGTACCGTTGGGCCCAGGCCGCACAAGAATCATGTTTTGCAACCCATTGACCTTGCAGTTTATTTTCAATGTATTTGAATTGCATATATTTTGAACTCTCAAAAAAAATATTATCAGCTATAGTATAATAGAGGGGACCCGAAAAAAAACAGAATATTCTGCAGTGGCTCCTGTCCGTGGGACTACTATATTTTAATACGTATTAACAGACAGACATTCCGCATGGATCGAATATATCAATAGCAAGCATAATAACTAATATTAGTGAAGAAAACTGGACACAGGGAACCATTCCATTCTGCGGGATTACCATGCCGCTTTGCTGAGAAAAAAACTGGCCGCCGAGCGGTCGATTCCCACCGACCGAGGCCAAGCGTGCCGCCGTAGACTTCTCGCTAAAAAAACCTTTCATGTACACTATTATACGATTGTTTTGCCCAGACTACAGATAGTATAATTTTTTGTGAACTCAACAAAAAAACACGAGGAACGACTTCTCTTCGGAAATACTGCAATATGGCACTATCTTTATAGTTTATGTAGAGGCCCAGTACTATCAGGGAGCACGTGGCGGATACATGTGTGAGATTAAATCATTCACATGTTCCATACTAGCCGGATGATGTCAGAACCAACCAGTATCAATTTCATTGGCTACGCGCAGATTGGACTGTACGTCCTGTTAAAACTAATATGAGTCTTTCTTTAAATAAAATTAATCTAGAAAAAAATACTGGCTCCCAGACTCGATTTTATGCCGATTTGCATTTTGGTCTCAGTGTCCCATGGTGCCTCTTTTTGCATTCCAACTTTAGTACTGTTTTAATGCCACCAATCACAAGCTCGACTTAGATGATCATGACTCGTATTAACTATCAGACTGATCTTCACCTTACAATCATGACAAAAATATGATAAGACTGCTCCAATGAATTTTCAATTAATGTAAAATTTCAATTGCACCTTCAGCCAGCGGGGTACTACCACCGCCACTATTACTCGCACTATAGTATAATATCTCTATGCCACCACTAATCCACGTACATAATATGCATGCAGAATTCAATCTTAGAGCTGTCGACCCGGCAGTCATTGTCTTCAAACAAAAAAAAATCAAAAGCAAATATTTCGCCTTTTTGCCACGCAACGCAATGGCAGCGGCAGTGCACGCCTCGGCGGTGTCGAATGTAATGTACCTTCTTCATGGTTGATGAATATAAAACCTGTAGCCCGAGAGGGACCCCGGTTTATGGTTGCTCTACCTAGTCTAGCATGACATATGCTAGTTGTTTGATCCACGACGGGGTACTATTATCTTGACTGCTTTTTTAATTTCGCCTTTGATCGTGCACCCGCAGCTAAATTTGAGATGATCCAAAACCTGAAAACAAATTTTTCACATCATACGTGCATAAAAATACATATAATATTATACGATTGGGGCCCAATCAAATGAAAAAAAAAACCAGCATCCGATGCTTTTTTTGGCCACTTTTTCGGTTTTTTCGGTATCTTTTTTTGGCATCTTTTTCTCGTCCTCTCGTTCCTCGCCGACATTGCCAGAGTCCCCCGTTGTTGTGTCGGCGGCGTTGCTTCGGGGGCCCCCGGCGGGCGTCTCCGGACCCACGGTGGCATCCCTGCGAAACTCGAATTGCGCCGGGGCCGTCGATATTGCATCGATCATGCCCTTGACATCCGCCTTTATTGTTTCATTTTCTCTTAATGCACATAATTTGAAATCTCTAATATACAGTAAACACAATTAATAATACAATAAAACATATCACATTATCGGGTATTAAGTCTGAAAATCTTATCTGAAAAACAAAGGTTTACCTCCGGCACGTCGCCTGGCACGTCCCGAACAAACAGCGTTCGCCTCTGGTTGGACGGTAGCGACTAATTTTTCATATAAATACACAAGCTCCACCACCACGTGTCCGACTATTATATTCGAAAAAGTTCCAACAACAACAACCAAGAAAATTATGGAACGAGACTTAATATAGTACTGATCAAATATTAATTACTCAAAAATCATAATATGACTATTAAATATTATAGCATGGATTGACAGAAAATGGAATAATACCAACGAGTCGTTTCCAGCATTGTGGTTTATCCGGGAGCTGCTCTGAACGATCTCTCGCGCAATCTCCGCGCTCACCGTGAGACCTTTCTGCAGCCGCAGCGCGTCCACCACGAGTGCCACCGTGGTTGGCTGTCCCTGTAGTAGTTGTTTAGGGTTGACCAATCACATTGCATAATTTGTATATGAGACATGATATTTTATGTCAAAACGAATTTAACCTATAGTATTATTTTATTATATAATTTCACAATAAATATCAAATTCATATAAATTGAATGCCTGAAAAATTTCCGGAGATCGCAGGATGCTTTCCAGTGCTGCCTCTATCTGTGCCCGCTGGATCGCGAGGTCCGCATTATCGACCTTTTCATTTACTATGTGTATTTAAGAGAGACGCTGCTTGTATAACAACGGGAAACACAATCTATTTTAGGGCACAAAATATTATTTAAATGTCGGCCTCAACGACTCCTGGGGTTCCGATGGGAAACAATAATACCTCGACAGGGCCCGGCACCGCGGCTGCCGGTTCCTTGACTGGCTCCGCTTCTGGCGAAGTGATCCCGACCATATAGAAATGATCCGGATTAAAAAAGGACTTCTCGTGAAAGGACTTTTTGTGGAAGAATCAAGAGCCACCGACTCCTCTTTGGCTTTGCCAGAAATGAAAATTTGCTAAAAAATACCGATTCCCAAAAAAAAAACACGGATAGAAAACCGTGCTGTAGAATTTTTTTGGGCCCAGACCTCTGGTTTAGTTCTCCTTTCTTCTGTACGGGCTGTTTGTGTTTAGTACTTCTATGATCGTTACGGTTCCTTAGGTGGCTGCATATGTGGCTGTTGTGGCTGCCTCCCGAACTCTTCTTTACTACTGCTATAGGCTCTCGGGTCCCTCTCACAGTGAAATGTCACACATAATGCATTACTAGTTCTTTACAAGTTTCAGTACAGCTCCTAGGCTTGACTTCTTCAAACATTAAACACCTGTTCGTACGACACCTCTATTCCGTTTTTTTTTTTGGAAAATTCTTCAAACGCTTATAGTTATGTACACATAGGCCCCAAATCAGGCAAGTGCTTCCCGTAATAATTACTACAAGATTGCAGACTAAGCTGTGCACAGAACAAACACACAAAAACAACTCCCTATTTAGATATCATGTATGAGTAATGATGGCAAATACAGTCAGAGCTTCTTCGGCTTATGCAATGGGGCCAAAAAAAGGAACAACTCAGCACGCACTACTCGAATCCGATAGCCGATTTTTGTTTCGCATTTATAACTTGTTGATCGTTCAAGTAAAAATGCAATACTATAATCTAATCTATCAATGCAGAACCTGCAAAAGAAATGAATAGAGAAACCAGATCAGAAAATACACCCCGCCCCTGTATCTTAAATATCGATCTATAAATTGGTTTCTACCAATTTACTTTCCGATGGTATTTTGTTTGTAATATTGTGCTCTTAGGTGTTGCTCCGCACATTCATGTCTAATTTCGTGTACTGCTGTTCTAACTGCAAGCGCCCAAGAACATCTATATTGTTTACAGTTGAATCACACCCCCATTTAGACAATGCTGCAAACACTCTAATTACTTAGAGACGCGACAATATTAAGCGTCGGAATATTATAGCAATTTATGAGAATACCACAAACAGAGACTCAATCAAAATGTCTTTGACTCGAAAATACGAAACAAAGACGACCCCGACCCGTCTTTACTTGCGAATCAGAAGTAAATTTGTGTCACTAACCAATTCCTCCTCCCGACATTGCTGGCCTTTTAATATCAGCTTGAAGCCAAAAATCGGACGCTCTTCGAACTGTTTGGACAATGTCTATCGCAATTACCATATCTGTCGAACTGCGCAGACACCGAACGACCAACAAACATTAATGTTAGGAAATGATCAGATTAACAACATTGCATTTTTCGAATTGATGCACACCTATGATGTAATGGAGGATCTCCGCGCTGCGATATAATTCAAGAAAAAATGTATAATCTGAGGACAAAAACATTAATTTTCGAATCCCACGAAGCTTCTAAACTGAAACACAGAACCGGAATGAAAAAGGCACGACCGAAATTCGCGTGACAACGAGAAAACAAAATTTTGACGGAGGAGGAAACAACTAAATGCCTGGAGGAATCAACTCGACCTACACATTCTATTAATTCATACTGGTACTTTTGAGTGCCTGTTGCGTGCAACCAGCTTATAATTATTCCGTAGACGAGAAGCGGCTGCAAAGCAGGGCTTGCCAACGTTGCGGTATTACCGCCTCAGCCACCGTACGTTGCACTATCGATATAATAATATTACGTTTGCTGAGAACACTGCTCTTGCCACAACTTACGGACGACGCTGGGAATAGAGACAATACGGAGGGGGGGTTCAATGGGCTTAAACGGCCATCCCGAACTGGATGAATGTGTGACCGGATGAATGTAATGAAAAAAAAACGTCTACTAATATTGTAATAAACTCCGAACGAAGACCAAGAACTTTCAGAATGGATACTGCTAATTTTTTTGGAAAAAAATCTTGAATACAAAATGGAATTTGCGGTTAAAAAAATTGCTTCAATATTACGATATCTATTATATCAATAATATTTTTGTCTGCGCACCACGATTTTTTGGTGCACAGAAATATGATATAGGTAGCTACGACTTGGCTGAATCGGTTGTGTCACTGCTCTCCGGCAGCCTCCACGCGCGCACCGTGCGATCGTGCGACGCGGAGAAGATGAGGTTGCGGCAGCACGCGACGTCGTACACCACGCCGCTGTGTCCCGTCAGGTGATAGCTGCACTCCAGGTACTGCTGATTCCCCGAGCTACTGCTGCTACCCAAATCCCACACCTTCAGACTCGAGTCCTTGCTACCAGTGATCAACCACTTTTCGTCCGCGTCAGTTTGCGCACAATGGATCCTGTGTTATTGTGCTTTTTTGGTTGACCCATATTAATTTATCAGCATGACAATCTTTTAAAATTGTTTTGAAATATGGCGCAGCCCCTGTTTTAAAACATGGACAAGTTAGCGACTATGTCATATAATAAGGATTTCGCCGGAGAAAAATTTTATTTTATGGAGAAGTTTTAAAAAGTTTTTTTTAAAGAAAAACCTGCAATAGAAGAAAAACTATAAAAATACCAATCTTGATGCGCCCCCAACTGCTGACTTACGTTTTCCAACGCGACAGGGTCCCACACTTTCAAAATCTTATCGCGCGAAGCCGAAAAGAACCTTTTTTGTTTTCTAACGCAACTTCTATACAACAGGCATAATGTCTAGAAAAGAAGGCTCCTATTCGAGACCCAGGAAAGCAGAATCATTCTTCTGAATTTTATATTATTGAATTCTAAATGTATCAATATACACAGTATGATCATATTATTAGTTGAAAAAGGGACTTTTTGTGCTTCGCGGAGTGCGCGATGGCGGTCACCGCGTCGAGGTGGGGCGGATCCAGCGCTTCTAATAATTTAGCGTTCTCACCCACGTTCCACAACTTCAAACAGTGATCGCGGCTGCCGCTCAACAAAAGCTCGGGGCCCAACGTTTCGAGGGTGAAGATGGCCGCAGAATGCGCCTGCTCAATAATCAACAACTGTTCCAGCGTTTCCGAGCACCACAGGCGGATCTATTCTTTTGTGGATCTTTTTTCTATCCGATCTTTTTTCTATATAGGCTATAATATGCACTATATGCACTATAATATATGCAATACAAAACTATATGCACTAGTGCGCACTATATGTTGTCTGTATGCAATAGGACCAGTACAATACTTGGGCTAGAAACTATCAGCGGAACTACATATTTGCTACTATATGCATTTCTTTGATACTAATAAAAACATATGAATTTTCAATACTATGCATTTTGTTGGCGCATCTATTTTTTAATAGAAATCGTTTTAAATGAATATGACAATATTTTTATGGGAACCGCCCTATCCTCTCCAGCGCTCGCGAAAGAACGATCGTGCTCGACCATGCGTACGCAGTTCACCTCGAAAAAAATTTTTGGGAGAATTTTCACTGTATTACGAAAAGAAAATATAGTGTAGATACACTATTATTTCATCATTGATATTACTTTTTTCATCATTCACAAGTGTCAATAATGAATACGTCTCAACTGCGATAAAATAGGCACAATAAGTGCCATATTTGTTCATATATAAACATAGTGTGATGGTCTCAGACTATGGGCACAAAAATAAAGCTATAGCCTCCGTTTCGTGGCCGCTAAGAGTCTTGATGGCCGAAAACGAGTCCAACGACCAGGCTATTAGAGTGCGGTCCGCGGATCCGGAGACCAATAGTTTACGTTCCATGCTTGCTGCGAGGCATTTCACGAAACCTTTCCTTAAATACTTATTAACTGATAAAGTTATACAGTGCGCGCGAAAATAGATGTTTGACCGATATTATAAATTCACGAAACTAATTAATTAACAGTCACGACCAATACATTGCCCATTCGACATCAAAGAATCTTTAGAGCATGCCATTTTGAGGCCCTCCTATCAACCATCAAAATACGACACATTATACGGTCAGCGGTTGCTTGCTCGATGACAATATTACAATAGACACATATATCGAAGCTCCAGAAATTGTCCACTGATATGGAACTCTCTATGATGCGCCTGACTTTGCATACTTACCTGTAAACCGGGAAAAGGCGGGCCCCAGAAATCGCATCTATTCAGAGAACCTTTGTGCCCCGAGAACGTACCTATAGATTTTTTTCGTCGATTTGTGATTGTATATAGAATTTGACCCAAATCTGACGGATTTGGGCTGTTTTTAAGGACATTTGGAGCTGTTTATGAGGTTTTGGGGGCCTTTTTTGTTGACTTTTTTTGGTCGATTGAAGTGCTCTAAACGTCATTTGAGGCCGTTTTTGGACCAATAACGGCTTCCCAAAAACCTTACAAACACTTTACCAAAACCTTACCAAAACCTTACGAGAATCGGCCTGTATGCGGAGAGAAAACACCTACATGAATGCCGCTTTTTGAGGTTCGCTTTCGTAAGGTTTTTGTAACGGGTTGGGAGCAATCTGGTAAGGTTTTGGTAAGGTTTCCGTAAGCTTTCTGGAAGTCCTGCAAAGGTGAATCAAATCGTCTATTTCAGCATTGAACAACGTACAAATCACAACCCTAAATCACACTAAAAACCCATAAAAACACAAAAATATATGTAAGGTTTCTGTCAGATTTCTGCGGATACACGGTACAGATTGACAATCGGGAAAATTTATGTATAAACGTACCGATGTACTGCAAGTTATTGAGCAGCTTATGTATTCGCAGCTTAAAATACGCTATAGAATTGAATATTGCGCACATTCGCAGTTCTTGAAGAGTAGTTCCATGAATAGATTGTACTTTTGAATTTCGTTGATAGAGTAGTGTTATATTTTTCTATTTGTCTTTTGGGTGTGATCGAGAGCGTACCATAACGAAACCCCAACACTCTGTCCACGTTGTAGAGGCGCCGCCTCATATAAAAAAAAAAAAAACCGATGTACTGCAAGTTATTGAGATCCCAGATCATTATTGTATGATCCGCGGAGCCCGTGAAGAGCACGTCCCCCACCACGCACAAACTCAAAACTGCCCCACCGTGACCCTTTTTCCTTTAAACCATCGCCTTGATCTATCTTCTTGAATGCTGTTCACATCTTGAATGGGTTTTTCGTTTTTTTGGCATACTTATTACAAAAACTGTCAGTATGATGCGCTGAATCACTTTATAATGATCTGCATACCCTGAAGCGCTATCATCATATTAGATTAGAGTTGACTGTAGAGGTTGTTGCGTACTACTCACAAAATCGTGATAATTACAAATTTCAAAATTAAACTGTACCTGCAGGATGTGCACACAGTGCTCATCGACTACCGAGGGCTTGGGCGGGTCTTTCCGGCCGTGTGCTCTGGCGCTCGGTAGGGAGCGTGCACTGTCAGAGCGTTTCCGCCCTCTGTTGCTCCCGCTGCTCGAGTTGAGAGGATTTTCGCTGCTCGACTGCTGCCACGCCAGGTTACTACTGTAGTGGTCCGCAGCTCCTCCTGTAGACGGCGCCGAACTGAACGAGGGCGCAGAACTAACGGGGATCGGTTTTTTCTCGCCATTCGTGGCTCCCTTCGGAAACTGACCACCACTGCTAGCGCTTCTTTGGTGACTGCTGCTTGTACTACCAGGATGAGTGTTGGGTCCCATAGAAGAAGACGAAGAGTTCGGGAATGACGAACTCACTCCTGCGCTCCTAACAACTGCTGGGTCCCTAGTATTATTATTAGTCGTCGGCGCGGCTTTGTGGTCTTGACCCTTCTCCGCTACGGCGCTGTAGCTGCAATTGCTGTTAGTACCACTGGCAGGGGCCCCGCTTTTCCGCACCATCGAGCGGACCTTGAGTGGCGACAGCGAATTGTTAGCGGAGCGGGACAGACTGAGTTTTTGAGACCGGTCCTTGTCTGTCGTGACAATAGTAGCCGCATGACCGCGGAACCGAGCTCCGCAGGGAGAGGCGCCCGAGCTCACGGCCCGGTCGTGAGCTTGGGCCCAGCGCTGAGTCCACTTTACGAGCAGTTTGGTGTCCTTATTACGAATAGCGAGTTTCTTTTCATTCAATATAAGTGCTTGCGGTCGATGCTTCTCTCGATCTGCAGGGTCGATCATATCAATTTCTGTACAACCAACTCATGCCACATGTATCTATAATACTGATGATGATGATGATATACTTATGCCGCATGCAGGAACTTTGCAGAAAATTTAATTTGCAAATAATCATATAAAAGAATACCTGGGGGATTGTGGAGGACACTGCCACGTGCGCTCGGGTGTCCGCGGTCAGAATGTGCACGTTCGCCGCGTCCGCAGGCACGTCACACACTGAAAACAATGTAAGAAAGAGGCTGTGTGTACAATTGAAGATATAATATCAATATTAATTTTGCATCAAGAATAGAACTAACATCATTTGACTCGTTGTCGTCGCGTAGATCCCAACAAATCACTAGGTACCTATGAATTGTGTTAAGACGAAATATTATTTATTAGGTTCCTGCTAATATGGTGTTTTCGATGTCCGTGGCTGTAGCACCCGGATACCACACGACCGGCCGATAATGATTTTCGCTCGACGGGCCCCCATTATTCTCGTCATTTTCGGTTCTGACGAGTAAACGTCGCTGTGGAACAATGAGCTTGATCACGCAACCAAGTTTTTATTTTTTCAGGATCTGAATTCTGATCACGTTTTAGGTCTGCAGTGTCATAACATTCCAATCCCTAATCTCCATCGGATTCAATTACTCCTACAACCAGTATTACTTACAGTTTTGACTTATTTCATGTACGTAAAAACCAGCTGGGCAAACGTATCCATCATAGTAATACGACAATATACACAATATTCCAATGATATCTAAAGAGCTATCATTATATTCAAGATTAGAAAGAGAAGAAATATGAAAGAAAAACCGTCGTACAACTGTTCGCAACCTTCGACCAATACGAACTGATCCGGGAATCGCGCGTGACTCACGACCAGCTCTTGCCCTGGTCCCACGTCCAACAACGTTTTGAGCGCCTCTTTATTAGTTTGCACCTACCTGTCGCAAAACGCTAGTAAGAATATTACTAAAATAATACGTGCCTACCGTACGTCGGCAATGTAGTTTCAAAAGGGGTTTCTTTCCCTAGCCCCGGCTCCGCCGGTTCCAACATCTTAACAATCGAAAAGAAACCTCGACGGTTCGCGGCTTGGTGATACGGCGACTGATCCGCTCGTCGAAGTGAGGCAGCGTTAGGAAGATATCGATCTTCGTGGACAGCTGTAATGTTTCAATCATTATTTAAATAACAGCTGTCCAGGAAGTCTGTCATGGAAGTTGCGTACATGCCAGAAAAACCTAGTCTAAAAGGTCAAGTGATTGAACAGTAAATATTTTTTTTCTGGCATCTACGCAACTGTATCTTATATTTTTACATATTGACCTATTACATGATAAGGAGAATATTAGAAATATTGTTCAAACGAAATAATATCATATTTCTTATGAAAAAAATGACTGTTGTGGACGGTTGTGGTTTTTTTTCCGCTCGTTTTGATTTCAGAGATGTGGTGGAGACATTCTGGTTATTATCGGCTGCAATCTCTGGGCCTGGGTCGTAAGGTGCTTGTGCAATATGCTGGCGGTTGTCCGCAACTTTGCGCGAGAGCGCGGCGCCGACCGCTGCGGTAGGCATGCGGCCCCGAACTTCCTTGGACTCTAAGTCTATGCAATGAATTAAAATCCCTTGAACTGAACTTCTTTGTACAGGAAGGAAATACCACGAGAAAAGGTTTTGTTGATCCAGTATGCAGACTTGTATTTATGTAGGTCGGCTTGTGTGTCTATGCTCAGAAAAGGTGGTCCCAGCATTTTGCTATTTTTGTGTTCCTATCAGTGTATGTAGTCTATGCCAGCGAATCTGGAACACCTGAATCTGGAATACCGGCGTTCTCAATGCCCTAGGTAGAGTGCCCGTGTGTATGTCTACAATGCACTTTTCATACGCTCCTTGCTGACGTTAAGCAGTGTATCAACATCATTCACGTTCAGCTGCACAACTGATACTTCGGCGTAGATCTGACGAATTTTCAATGAAAAAAGAAAATTTTTTGATATCACCATGATTTAAAAAAGACGAAAACCATGCTTGTGTAAATGCTTCATTCAAAATTGTTCACTTCCGCGCAAATACAGAATAAAAGGTCCGCACACAAATTAAAAAATCACGATATTTCATTCAACATTGTTTTTTCTCTAGATATGAATAATGATTGATAATATTTAACAGTCGTAAAAGTAATCCTGTGAATGACCCATCTTCGAATCTTCTGTATGACTGCTTAGCTATAGAGACAGACTGTTTAATTAAGGTAGAAAAGCAATACATTGTCCCCTTTTCACATCGATTGCTTGACATATCTACATTACAATATCCATGTATTACTATGAGTCTGGTCGCCTACTATGCGTTCATCTGCAGCGCCGTTTTCAATTCGTCGGTGTACTCGAGCACGCCCATGTCACAATAGTACTCGATGGTCTCCTCGAACTGCTGCTCGTTAAAGCCCCGTTTCAGAACCTTTAAATATTATAGCTAGTTAATACTAAAGTAATCTAATATTTCATATTACAGCCTTTCATTATTAATCGCACCCATACATGGATATGGATATTGGATTTCCCCTTTTATAGGGTTCTTAATATTATATTGTCCACCATATATTTTTAAAATACTATGTTGTTGTTTGCATTATAGCCCTTGCGGATCGCAGGAACTTTCGTGTCCTGATAGGCTCCAGGACAACCCTACCACCCCCCACAGGTCGCTAACAAACATCATTGACATTCACCAAATAGACTACGCAGGAGTATATGTCTCCTATAGTGTATGATGTCTCCATAACTTACACTAGGCTGCTGACTAGGGGCCCAAATGTTTCCGATGGGTGTCATTCCAGATCAGTGTACTCATTATTTATGAATTGGTTCAGATTGAGTTAATTACTCCGATGAACGGAACAGAACTTATATAATAAATACCTTCTGCTTGAGCTCGCTGACGAACATAGGTCCGCTGGCTCGCTGGCCGCACTCCCCACTGATGATCTCGAAAATGCCGTCCATCGCGGATCCGGAGCCCGCCGCAGTACGCTGGTCACCCGCGGGAACATCCTTGTTCCCTACCATCTCCTCGACCTGTGTTGTATTTTTTGTATACTATAATACTCAAAAATCAGATAAAAAATGAACAGATTATCATTTATAGAAATATGCTCCAAACGTCTATATATAATATAGTGTAACTACTGTGTGAGGAAATAAACTTCGCGGTTCATTTTCTCGGCATCGATCTCGTCGTCGCCCGATGCATTTCTCGCACCGGTGGCGCGGGGACCCTGATCCTCACCGGTTGCGGGTTCCTCAAAGTCAAAACCGTCCCCGGCCGGCTGGTCGTTGTCGGCCAGAATGGAGGCCTTGGAGGACTCGGTCAGGCGCACCGCTTCCTCCCAATGGGACTCGTCGACGGTCTTGCAAAACCTCGGAGAAGGGTTTTTCTCAGGACATCTATTATAATCATATTATAGTACGCGATATGTTTGAAGATTTACCGACAGCACCAGAGAAAAAAAACCAAATAACTTTCGGACAGAACCGGACCTTCTCTCATTTAATTATGAAAAACCGAAACCTTTTTTTTCAAAAAACTCCGAGCAAAAATGTTCGAACCGGAGCTTCGCCAGCGCCATGGCCAGACGAATCATGCCGAGGAGTTGTCGCGGTGTGACGTAATCCTTGCGCTCGTCGGCCTTTTCCTCCCGCTCCGCCTTGCGCATGTCGACGTACCGCAGCACGATCTTTTCCTCGAGCATTTGCGGGATCAGCGGCTCAAATTCCTTCGTCTTTTTGATGTACGCCCGTAAAAACTTGGCGTCGTACTGATCCCCGGTCCCCCCCTCGTCGGCGTCCTCCTTCTCGTCCTTGTTGCCCCGCCGGTGGACGTCCAGTACGAATTTCGCTAACTCCAGATCCGTCTTGGCGTTCACGTGATCCAAGAGTAAAAACTTCAAGTCGAAGCGGCTCAGCAACGCCGCGGGTAGATTCATGTTCTCGATCGGCGATTTGTTCAGATTGTACCGGCCAAAAACGGGGTTGGCGGCCGCCAATAATGAGGCGCGCGCGTTCAAGGTCGTGGTAATCCCCGCTTTCGCGATCGAAACCACCTGCTGCTCCATCACCTCGTAGATGGCCGTGCGGTCTGCGTCTTCCATCTTGTCGAACTCATCGATGCAGCACACGCCCGAATCCGCTAATACTAACGCGCCGCCCTCGAGGGTGGATTCCCCGGTCGTCTGGTCGCGCGTCACGGCCGCCGTCAAGCCGACCCCCGAGCTGCCCTTCCCGGTCGTATAAACCGCGCGCGGCGCGATGATGGAAACCTGCTTTAGTAACTGCGACTTGGCCACCCCGGGGTCGCCCATGAGCAAAACGTGCAAATTCCCGCGCACGTGCATACCGTCGCCCATGGGCTTGTGAACGCCCCCCACGAGCAAGAGCAGAAGTGCTTTCAATTTTTTTTTTTGAACATAATACAATTGTATTTCATACCGCTATGACTAGTACGAGGAGGGCCCCTTTTCATCTCGATTCTCGAAACGTCAATTTGATTGGTTTTAGTTATCAAAATCATACAAAGTTAGTATCAAACATTATGGATACGGTATTATACCTTTCTTCACGTCCTCCATCCCGAAGATTTGCGGCGCGATGGATTTGGCCAGCTTGTCGTAGATCTGCGGGTCCTTGCTGGCCTGCACGATGCGTTCCTGGAAATTAATATAAATTTGCCGCTTGTAAATGTGGAGGCATCGAATCTCGCGATGACATGTACGCACGTCACGGACATACTTCAGGCATTATATGTGCGAATACGACTTGGTCGTATTCTGCAGTATCAAAGAGAATGTGGACAGAATCGTAGGTAGTCACTGGGACCCGTATATTATATCGGCAGTTCTTCTACCTGCAAAAGACGCTCCTGTTTCGCGTCCATCTCGTCTTTGTGCCCCGCCTTGTGCTGTTTGATGCTATGCACGTGGCAGAACATCATCACCTGTTTTGTTTCTGAGATGCAAAAAAACTTCTTCATGTACTATAGTAACCGTTGCGCTTGCGCAGTAGCGAAAGACTCGACTTTCTCTAGTCTACAGGCCCAATCATACTGGATGCAATAGCCAAATTAACAATTCGTTATGAAATACGGTTAATCAATGCCCAATAGATAGTATCAAACGGCTGATACAACTTCTTTATCATCACAAAGTGTGAGTACACAAATTGTGGACCTGCGTCCTCCCTCCCGTCTGCGGGCCGATGTTCATGTGCGGCACGTATACTCCCGTGATCGCGATGCTCTCCCCCGGTAAGACCTTGCGGGTTTGGTCCCCGAACAGCAGGCAGTTCATCGTGCGCGGCACGCCCCCGACCGGCACCTCGGAGCTCAATTCCTGCACCTTCATCTCCTGCTGGCGGACCTAGATCATGTTGGTGTGGGGCCCCTTTAAGGAGATACCAAACTACCCTAATACACACAGTATTCTAGCACTTCATAATGATTTTAGTCATCAAAAATCACTACCCGATCAACGAACCTCTTCTAGTAAGACCTCTAAACCCCTAACAATTGCGTACATACCACGAAATTATGTAAAAGATAGGCCCTATAGCAACATGAATTAGGCGGACCAGCCTCGATTCGAGCATCTTCGGGCCGTCCTCCAGCCCGTTGACCTTGTTCTCGCGGCAGGCCTTGCTTTCGCACTGTTGTACCGGCATGAACTGCTCACCTTTTATTCCATGTCTGGCATTACCACTATATAGACAATCTGCAAGCTCTATCTTCATATTCCACTGCCGAACCACTCTATACGGTGTATACTTTGCGTATTATTACACCATGAACCGACAGAGCGCTGCATACGAACTACTAGTGCTGTCGCAATAGAATATGCTGCACGCGCATGAAGATGAACTGCGAATATACCCTGAATGGACTGGAATGTCCGCCCGCCGCACTTGCTGCACTCGTACGTAGCAATTTCCATCTTTGGCCGTACGCCGGTAATCTTCGTTACGATCCCATGGAAAGTCACCTATTCTTCACATACTGTTTATTTTTCGAATCCGCTTGATAGACTTTTTGAATCTCGCACGAACGATATTTCAATACTATACTACAGTAGGAGTCGCCAGACGTTTATTGTAATAATATACGAACTTAGCTCTGAAAATGGCAATAATACGTAGGACAAGCGAATATCAAATTCATATGTACCAGTTTCCCGACCGTGTCGGAGTTGATCTTACGCATAGGCCATCCCTCGGTCACAGTCGGTTGGCTGAAGAAGACCTCAAACGGGTGTCGCAGCTTCTTCGGGATTGGATCCTTCGAACCGAGGTCACGGTTTTCCTCGATTGCCTTGCGGTTTTTTGTATAATAAGGTATTCTAGTAGCTGGATATTTCTCACTATGCCTTCAAAGCTCTGGTGGTATAGTTTATTCGATAGAGTATAAGTATTAGAATGTAGCCGCGTACATGTAGACAACTTTTTCGAAATTGCAAATGATATCATGAATCTATGCGACTATAATATGATTGGATACCATGATGCAATGCGTATGTAAGTAGAGTACTTACCCTCTTCTTCTCGAACTCGTTCATTTCCTCGTACATCCTTGCGATTTTCGTTTTCCTCTTCATGGCGTTGTTCTGCGCACCAACGTCGTGGTGGTCCTTGGGCGGAAGCGCCTCCGCGGCCGCATCGTAGGCAAGTTGCTCATACCTACACAATTATTCAATGTGAGTCAGAGAAGGTGTGGGCGTTGCTAGAGAATGGGCACCTGCTATAAGTGTTGAAACAACAGCTGCATCTGGCCCCGACCACATTAAACAATAATTTGTTGAACAACAATGCTACAAATGATTTCACATTAATAATGTACCGTAGGGTGTTCAAAACGCACCCTCGAACCAACATGGCCAGGGAGGCCGCATCGTCCGAGCGCTTCGGTCCCTCTTTCTCGGACCAGCTGAAGAGGTCTTCTACCTATTTTACCCATATTCAAAATGAAGAGTGAGTGATGATCTTTCTGAAACACCCATATGATCAGATTATTTGATTTCGTAAATTACTTTATATTCAATAACCCTACGCCCATAATGACCATACGCCCATGAGGGTCCCATGGCATATAATATATTCAATATCCTATGGAACCTCGATCGTGACATTATCCCTGAGTGAATTTGCGATCCCTTGAAGCATGGCCATGTATTTCTTCTTTTTGTACTTGGGGCACCAGAAGTCGTCGCTCTCAAAGTTTCGCAGGAACTCGGTCAGGAACCGCTTGTGGTCACCGAACGCGGCGCAGTGCTGTTGGGCCGTCCGCTTGTCCTCATTAGTCCTGCTGGTCTGAAATTCGTTGCGCCGTTGTATTGATGCCATTTTTTCCGTCTCTTCTTGGGGCCAACCACCTAGCTGGCTATGAATATTCTTCAATGTCTGTGCTTGGATAGTAAATGTATTCAATGTACAGTCTATTCTAACACTTCTTCGCTAAAATTCGTTTTGTCGACCGTCAGGGTTGCTGGAGTGCTGCCATGTCATAAGTAACATGTGAGAATGAACTATACAAATCCTAAGGGCTTGCTCCATACACTACAATACACGGCAGGCTCCCGCGAATATGATTGACATCTTGCAGACCCAATAGGGACCAAAATATCAACCACCCATTGATGACCGCGCGGTACGAACATTGTTGGCCCTCCTCGCTGAGGAATTTTCAGGATTTCAGGCTTTCAGGTTCCCCAGAGGAGCTACAACGTGATATTGTGATGATTATGCCGGGTACAAGGCTCTGTTATAAAATTTGCACAAATGTCAAGGAGCGGCACTTCCCCACCAACGGACTAACAATAACGGGCTCAATTTGTTAATTGTTGTTTACTGCTCGTCGGCATTCCTGGGGTCTTGCAGAATTCGCCTTGCGCGCAATGTTTTTCCAGCGGATGCGTGCCATGAAATAGACTGTAAGTAATGTCAACATGCAGAAGAATCTCACAAGGACACCTCTCATCCACTCCACAAGAACAGCCAACCCACCCTGCCCTAGAGTCAGCTAATTGTACACCCACTGGAATTGACACAGGAACCGAGGCACTACCTGTTTTTTCTTTCTATCCCTGGTTGAACAATAGACTTTAATTTATTGCAAACCATGATAGTTACCCAAAATTCAATCAAATTTATTCAATATGAATTTCGCAGTTATACTCACACCACAAATTAGCTCCCTAGAAGGAGCTGGGCGTTATTATGCTATTATTCCGTTACTATCAGTCGCTCTGTTTGCATAATTAATAGACATATCGATAGCTATTTTTAATGTGGCGAATTCATATGACAAAAAAAGAAACCTGGTCGGCGTTGTACACTACGTACTCGTTCGTCTGGAAACGGGTTTTGGTGGACATTTTGAGGTTCGACTTTGCCAGGCTGGCGACGGGCATGCGGATTTTTCCTAACTGCCGCGTCACGCGCTCACACTTCGACCGCTGTTCGTCCGTTAGTGGTGCCGCGTTGTCTTCCGGCAAATTCACGGAATTTGTGGCGTGGTCGTTTGTGTTTACATTAGCACCGCTGTTGTTTACTGTAGTACCGCCACCGTCCATCAACATATCCACGTCCGCTGCTCCCCCGTTTAACGCGTTCTGCGTGTCGTTCTGCGCGGCGAACTGGGTGTTCAGCAACATTTGGCTCTCCCCGTAGCGGTGAATTTTTTTGTTGCCCACGTTCGCGAGAACATCTTCCGTCTTGCTGCGGTGGTCGAAATTCGCCACATCCGCGTAGAGGGAGGGATAGGCCACGTCCGACAGTTCCTAGCATAGGTTAGGGGAAAAAAAATTGGTTAGAGCTAAGCACGACAACTACCATGTCTAGAACTATGGCGTCCAAAAGGCCACTAAAACAACACGATGATGAGACGATAAAATCAATTCAGAATATAATGCTCTAAGGATGAAAATATCAAATGATGCTGACAAACGATATTTTATTACGATTCAATTACACGCAAAACTCTATGATGAAAATTAAATATCGCTGTGCGACGTGAACAATCTTCAGCCTGATAGAGTAAAAATGTTGTCAGGAGGAGTCTAGCCCGCACAATCTCGCGCGAGCCCCGCCTGGTTCTTTTCTATGTCATTAAAATCAAATATTGCATTTAATCGCTGTGCAACGTGAACAATCTTGGCAAGAAATTTGAATCGTCAACCACGTATTTTGTCGGCGTCATGGAGCCCACTCCGAGTACCGAATCCTTCTGTGCAATGTTATTTAGGCGCCCTGCGTCCCAGGCAGGGTCTGGCTGCAGCACCGTCTCAACCTACATTTGCGCCAGTATTTTCTTTGCAACATCGTCATCACATTAAGTATTTTTTAAATATATCGAATCGGATTAATTGCTATGCTGCATAAAAATAATGGTTGAAGACCTTCCCCAGGGCTACCTCACACAGCATCATGAAGCCCACCGGATTCGACGCACTTACACCGCACCGGAGCGCCGCTTTGGAGACGCAGTCATGGAAGTACAGGCCCTTCCCCAGCGCAGCGGGCCCAGCGAGAACGTGACCTGAGTATTCACTGAACTGTTCGTACTGAACTCAAAGGGAATTTTATCTCGAATGGGCTATACCTCGTTATTGGGATATTTAGCTAATTGGTGCTTGTGTATTGTTATTCTTACAATACATGCTAAGGACTATGTAATACAAAAAACCTGCATTCTCCTCTAATATCATGTCGTCGTCAATCTTGGTGGTTGCTGGCAGCAAGCTCTTGAAACCCTTGGTGTGGAATGGGTAATGCTGTTAAATACATCCTGTCAACCGACTAAAACGAATGATAGGTAGCGAACTACGTTATACATATATGAATCTTTTCAACAAATTGATATCATATCATTGTGTGGCACCTATACTATAGCACAGTGTACTAATATTAATGCATATGTGCGTAGGAGCCTATACAACAGAGATTGAAATGATGGTGGCCTCGACCCACCCTGGTGATATTATAATATAGAAAGAGGCTGATAGGATAGGGATAGGGTAACGCCTTGAAAGGTGTCCCTTACGGTCAGCGTAAAACGCATAAATAACTGTAGTTTGTAGCAACCTTAGTCAGCAACGGCGCCCACTCGCGCACGGGGGCCCCGTACCACAGCAACTGCCGGTTGCCCACACAGCCGGTCTGCAGAGGGGGCAGGTGGAGGCTGCTGGCGGAAGTAGTTGCGTTCGCACTATCACCGACGGCGAACACCTGCTCGAGTTTGAGCGCGAACGCCCCGTGCCGCGGACTGTGCAGCCGCATTGCAGCGGTTTCGAGAATTTTATGCATCTTCGACAACGGTTTTAGAGCTTGCATAATGCAATTCATGCCCCGATACGCGATGTCGTGGGGGTGCTCCGGTTGATTATTCTCACTACTCGCGGCGGGTCCCTTTTGCTCCTCCTCCAACAACCTCCGGTTCTGTTCCTCCAGCTTCCGGGAGAACTCCGCCGCTTTGCGCAATCTTATCAGTAACTGGTACTCTTCGGCCAACCTTTTGGGCGTGTTGATCGTGCAGCTGAGAATATTTTTAAAGCCGATGTTGTGCGGGATCAGCGTGTAAAACTGACTTGTCAAGTTCTGTAACATCTCGACACTCGGCTCCACGTTGCGGAGTTCACGGGCCGCGCTGCGTAGGATGTTCTCCCCGGTGTCCAGCATTTCCTCACTGAGCATTCCGAGCGGCTTGTCCCGGTTGTCGTAACCGATTTCCGAGATCTCCTGCTCCAAGAGTTCCTCATCGAAAATTTGCTCCAGCAAATCCTGCAAGGATAACGGCAAAACGCTCGGTTTGTAGTTCGGCGGGCGCAGGTTCTGTTGTCCAGCAGACGCCATGTCCAGCAGGCAATACTTGCCCTGCAGGGGGTTGAAGGGCTCCCCAAAGTTGTTGCCCGTTTTTTGCAGGAACTTCGCTTTGAAGCCTTTCTGCGCATGGTCCCGGGCCAACGGTTTGTTGATGTCAAAAAACTGCGCGGCATTTTGCCCGGCGTAGCCGACGCGGCCCCAGTGCGTCCACAGAACGAAGCCCTTCTGCTTCTTATCATGCTCCAACAGTTGAATGGTGTAGTATTTATTGTTGTTGCGCGCCACATTCGACTGGTTCAGGGTGGCGGTCCACCTATTAAGGAATTTTTTTTGTCGATTCATTAATCTTTATTTAATATTAATAAAAAGAATTATTTATTTATTTATTTATTTTTTTTATTTTGTCCGCTTAAGGCTCTTTACAGTGCCTGTCGCGACCGCAGGACGATGAGTTTTCTTTTAGTCTGCTCCTGTCGCAGGTGTTTTTCCTCGAGTTGTGTTGCGGTGGTAGCAGTTGCTTTACGTCCGTTTTTGCGCGGGGTGCCGCCCGATCGCATAAGTTTTTCAAGTGCCTCGCCGGGCGTTGTTTGCTAGATTGTAGCGTTTTATTTTCGCGGGTCGGCCACAGTTGTGGTTGTTTTTTTGATGATTTATGTTTGTCACATCACCCGTACATTCCACATGTCGTACGTGCTTTAGGAGGAGAGCATTCTTTAGAATTGCACCATTCATTATTGGTCTAGGCTATCCTGACAGATTTGGGCTGTTTTCGGGAACAAACAAATGGACCTACTATCTGTTCGGTTTTGAGGCCATCCTTTTTTTCAAAAACCGCGTGCGCTCGCCAATGTAAGGTCTCTATAGGATTTACGCTCAAAAACAACTATAAGATTGAAAAGGGGGAAAATGATGTTTAAATCCACTCCCTTCCGTCCTCCACCAGAACATGGTACTCCACCGCATGCTCGTCGGAATCGATCTGAATGCCATTCTTCACGGTCTTGGGCGGCATGATTGCTTAAATATTCATTTCGAGTTTAATTCAATCTTATGTTGTTGTTGGGTCGTAATCGGTAACTGAAAATGTCCAAACTAAAATCTAAATGCCTTCGACCTAAATGCCTTCGACCTAAACTTAAATGCCTTCGACCTTGAAAATTCAATCTTATAAACGATTCAGAGTCTAAAGATATTATTTCCAAGCAGAGAGCTATGTCATAATGAAATCGCATCTCTGTTCCTCCAAACAAATACATTACACGCATCATTTCTATATAATTTTGTTCACATCATCGTCAGAGAGAACACAAACTCGAATACGCTGCATTACCACCAGAGATTGAATTAGACTGATTGAATCCGCACAGATTCCTGTGCGTACAAAAACACCGCCAAAAAACAACAACCTGGCCATGATACGATTTGGCTCTTGTGTGAGAAACGAATAGCTTTGCCTTTTGTGTCCATAATTATGGCATGTATTAAATGAATCCTCTCAAAAATGAGAAACCAAATAGGCATTTTTCACCATATCAGCTGATGTATTGTATCACCATCAACAGCGGAAGACCATGCATATAACTTATGAAAATTGTTATCGCTTTGGGAAAAGCAATGATTTAATAGATATAATAAATTTTTACATGCTGTAAATGAATTACAAGTAATGGTTTTCTCTGATACTAGATCATTCATGTCGATACCTTAAATAAAATTCAATCAACTGTCGATACACGGACAACAATCATCCGTAGAATTTGCCCGCTTCCCCAGCAAGAGTGTCGTTCAACCCCTCCGGTTGAACGGTGCCATCCTCTTTCTTCCACCTGAGTTGGAATGACACCGATTCTCCTCCTGAATTTTCGGAAGTCTCCTTCTGGAAGGACCCTGGGTCCCCATCCAGAAATGAAACGCGGGATCTGCTTCTTTCTCCGCGATCTAGCTTTGGATCTTCTAGCCCTACAACCAAAGGGCTGCTGGAACTTCCAGTTCTTCCGGTCGGACCAACATGATTAATAACATCGTTATTTGCAGTCGCAGTGGTAGAAGAAGGGGGTCCCAAAAGCCGCAGTCGCATCGCCTCGGCAAAACGCTCGAACCCACCTGTGTGTGGCCACAGAGTGTCCGGCACCCCCACCTGGGGGTTTTGGGCGACATTTTCGGATTTTTTTTCGGTTCGTTCCTCGGCCTGCACCTCCGGGTGATCCAAATCGTTCAATTTCAGAAAAGTTGGCAGCATGTACGTTTCGTAGAACGGGCGCAAAACGTAATACGCAAATAGTAATAAAAAGTTCCCGAAAAACGCTTTGACGATATTCGTTAGAACTTCCACGCGCAGGTCCGGGACCGTATCCGAGAGAACTCTACTAAAATCCGAAAACGCCGCGTTCCACACATTGGTCCAAACCAAAACCAACGTGAGCGCCATGCACTCGCTCAGCCGCACCAACTGCACGAGGTGCACCAGGAGAGAGCCCTGCCGCTGCGCTTCCTTCAAGGTGGGGGCCTGCGAAGCTGCCACGCGGACCCCGCAAATGGCAAAAACGGTCCCCAACAAGGCCGCCACATAATGCCGCTTGAAGGTCTCGACAACCATTGCTCCCGTCGCCTGTGCGATTGCGAATGTCAATTTTATACTGTCTGTGAAATGCACTGGAATTCACGGGTGTATATTTACGGCTATACATATTCACTGGTTATTTATTAAATTATTTCAATGCC
>Ga0099797_100512_pt1 | contig 24895 bp, 25 predicted proteins | sample Uncmet_Sort48C_1_FD_89871 | JGI IMG/M metagenome (GOLD analysis project Ga0099797, IMG submission 89871) | Marine eukaryotic communities from CALCOFI LINE 67, Pacific Ocean - C012_Sort48C_1 | ecosystem: Environmental > Aquatic > Marine > Oceanic | place: Pacific Ocean: Monterey Bay | collected...
TTGATGCCTATTTTGGCTGTTGAGCGTTTTGGCGCCACGCCATCCGTCGTGGGGAGCGTGTATGCGGTCAATTCTTTGATTAATATTATCGGCAGTCAGCCCGCGGCCTGGATTTCTGATAAGATAGGGCGAAAAGCAGTGATCGCCCCAGGCATTTTTATTGCTGGGTCGGGGACTGCGTTCATGGCCGCCGCACAGAGTTTGGATCAATTTTTGGCAGCCTGCGTCGTGTATGGCGTAGGCAGTAGTTTTATAGGGAGCGCACCGATGGCCTACGTCAGCGACGTGACCGACGACCGCACGAGAACGCAGGCGCTGGCTTTGATGCGGTCTGGCGGAGATGTTGGATTTGTTTTTGGTGGTGGGTTATGCGGATCCATTTCGCTTTTGTTGGGAACGAATGCCGCATACGCTTCGTGCATTGGAATTTTTTTTGCGTCGGGTATGTACTTCGTGAGCCGCAGCATCGATCCGGTCAAGCACAGTACTATTTAAAATAATACAATTACTGATAGCTGATAGCACTACAGTATCTAGTAAAGCAAGCAGTAGAATTTCAACATTATGACCCAAGCAATTCAAAATCATTGCACGACTCCATCGATCTGAACTGCTGTGCAGACGTTGGCCCACGGCGTCCTCTCAAGGGGGCGCTCTCATACCGTACGCGTCAGTCCCAGAAACAGACCTCGGCTACACTTCAGTCTACAAGAGTTTCTATTCTTCTACGTGCGTACAATGGCAGGAATTCAAAAGGCTGAGGGGTTATGGTTTGGCGTCACAGGGTGCAACGCTGGCGGGAAAACAACCATTTGTGAATACTTAGTGTCGAAAAGAAACTACAAAATGGCATCGTGCAGCGATTCAATCCGTGCTTACCTGCGCGAACAGAACAAAGAAATCTGTCGCGAAAACTTAATTGAAGGTGGGCGTGCGTTACGCGCGAAAGGTGGCGCCGGCATTTTGGCAGAAATGTTACTGGAATCGAATGCAAACGAGCCCAACTTCATAATTGACTCCGTCCGGACACCAGATGAAGTATTGGCGTTGAAAAAAAGACCTGGTTTCCGGCTCATCGAAGTGCGTGCCACAAGGGAGAATCGCTGGGATCGTCTACTTAAACGGGGACGCCCGGGTGATCCGACCGATTATGGTACTTTCGTTGAGCAGGAGGAGGCAGAATTGACGGCTAAGGACGCATCGGGTCAAGCGCTGAACGCCACTGCGGCCATGGCCGATGTTGTGATCGAAAATGATGGTGATTTTGAAGCTCTGAATCGGCAATTAGAAACGCTTCTCTCTCCATAATGTCAGCGTTCAAACGGCATGGAAAGAGCGCATGCAGGGGAAAAAGACGGCTTTCGCTCGAATGAGTCCCTAAAATTTTACTACAGTACGAAGTACGATATGTAATAAATATCCATGTCCAAATATGATATTTTTATACGATCATATGTAAGTTTAGTAACATAGAATATCTTATGGTACATGGATGGATCATTGTATATTATTTTTACGCCGCTTTTTGTATCTACGAAGGGCCTTGCCGGATTTTTCCAACTACAGGATACTTTGTGCTAAAGGTCTTCACATAATTCGCTAAACACCTCAGCTCCTCGTCATCGAAGTCTTCTAGTTTCCACTTCGCATTTGCCAATCGTGGGTCAAGACTAAACTTTGCCAACGGGACCGTCGCATCAGTCCCGGCAAGAAATCCGTACGCACCACCCGGACCATAAAATGAGCGTCCAGTCGTCATGTCATACACCAGCTCTTTGCAACCTATATATATCGGACGATTCATTTTACCGTTAAACACGGCCAACTCGGTCAGGGTGAACGTTTTTTCAGGGACGTAGACGGGGGGCGGGAACAATCCCTTGTAACGATCTACCGTGGCGTCCATGCTGAGCACGGTCACACGGTATAGTAGCGTTTTCCCAGCAAGTGGGTCGTTCATATCAAGAGTTGCCACCCCCTCCTCTACTTTAACCACTTTGGCCAGTCGATATTGTCCGGAATGCTGGAATCGTACTGTTATTCCCACTTTCACTGCTTGCCCGCCAGTTGGCACAGTCACAACGAGCGAGTCGTCCCAGTTTGACTGCGGATGCCCGTCGTCCCCCGGTCGAACGACCAACTCAACCTCCTCCTCTATACGCAGTCCTTCACACACAGCGTCTAACGTGGGCATGAGTAAACCGACCCCGTCACCACACACGAAGCTCACGCTGTCGTTCTCAAACAACCCTGCATCAGCACCATCCTCTTTCGTCACTCCTTTCACAGAAACTAAGATGGTGTCCCCTCTTTTCACCCTTCGCTCTGGAACAACTGCGTCACCCCGTACAAACGAGGGGCGAAGATATGCTCTGGACATATTCTCCCACCCGCACCAATTCGGCGGAGCTTCCTACGACCCCATTTTCCGGTATGCACCTGTCTCCTTGTCGACCGTCCATGACGCAAACTATGATGGAACCGCCACGCCAAGTACACGTCGGACTGTGAAGCTGTGAAGCCCAGGTCGTGTGTCGTATGCCTGTGCCTGCGTGTACTCGTACTTCTGTATATTTTACCGTACTGTACCTAGGTAACGGATAGGTTATCAAATCAGACATCAGACATCAGACAAATTTCTCCGATTCCTCTACGACTTTTTCGGTTGCTGCACGAGTCGCCTCTATAAGCGGTATAGCACCGAAGCTCAGGTGAAATTATTCTTCACCCGAACGAAAAATAAAACTGCCGTCTGTTTGCCCCGAGGATGTTCGTTGATTCTTGTTTTCTATGGGGGGGGGGTGTTGCATGGCCACGCTTTTGCCACTGCGTAAGCGAAATAGTGGTAAGTGCTTGTAGAACACATTGTTGATACAAATAAATTGAAGGTGCCGTGAGACTCAACCCCGCCAGCCTGCATACCCTATATGTCCGAGTCTAAAGTCATACCTGTCGCCTCCGAGACCAGTGATGTCGAGCTCCTCAAAGACGAGGCCGGCGGCCTCATGCAGGAGTTCGGAATCACCACGATCACTTTTTTCAAGGGTGACTTTGCAACCGCTGCGACTGCACTGCGTGATCGTCTGGCACTTGTAGTTGCTGCTAACCCTTGGTTAGCAGGGCGTATCGTGAAAGGCGGAAAAGCTGGCACTCTAGTTTTGCGGCACCCGACGTCTCCAAGTTCTGCCGAGATCGACGACCTCTTCCAAGCCACGTCTTCCACGGATGCCGACCCCAAGGCCTTCAAACTTTCCCCATCGACGCCATACCTCAAGATGTGTACAGAAATGTACAAAGCAAAAAAACCTGTCGTTGTCGGCAACGGTTACTCTCTTGTTGGCAAACCTGTGCCTGTGACTTTACTTTCAGTCGTCGAGTCCGAACCTGGGAGCTTTGCTCTATTGTTCAGTATGTCGCATGTCGTCGCCGACGGCCGTACGTACTATGAAATTTATAAAATGTTAAGTCCTGGTGATAAGAGTACTGCAGCGATTGAAATACGCTCACTAGATTCAAAACGGATTCAAGATTTTTCCGAGAAAATGAGAGATGCATACAATCGTAAGGCGCTCGAGTGGGCAGACAGCGTCCCAGCAGGTCTCCTATTCATGACATCGATGATGTGCTCATCGGGTACCAAATGCCACGCCTTTCACCTCGACGAAGAGAAAGTTGCCGCCGCCAAAGCCAAGGGTGCTAAGGATGGCGGGGTCGAGTACGTGACAACAAATGACGTGCTTACATCAGCCTTTTTCAACTTGACGAATTCGCGCATAGGTTGGATGGGTTTTGACTGCAGGGACAAGCTCGAGGGATTTGGAAGCAACCTAGCGGGCAACTACGTCACCGCTCTAGTCATTGATCCGGAAGTGTACGAAACGCCCGCGAGTTTGCGGAAGATGTACACAGGGTACGAAACGACAAAACAGAAGCTTCCAGGATGCTGCTGCAACCCAAGCAAGTTCGGGATGGTGACGAACTGGTCATCGTTTGCGGGGAGCCTGGTGTCGATCGAAGGGTGCGAAAGACTGATTCATCTGCCCGTCCAAAATCCAGCCTACTGCGTGTTCGACCTAATGATTCCTTTTGCGACAGGGGTGGGGGAAGGAAAGAAGGGTGTCATCTGTTGGACAACTACCGCAGACGAAGATATGTTGCGCGCGGCTCTGCCAGTCGGTGAAACACTGTCGTTGGAGCTGTTTCCAAAAAAGTAAATATGCTCACCCTCTGCGTGAATGTTGCCGCCGCTGCTGGAGAATGATAGACTCTGTTTTTATACTTTAAGTCATGTATTTGTATTTGTGTACTGTACTAACGTACACTACATCGATTATCAAGTAGGACTCACTATCTCACTATGAATATAATCGAGAAAATATTGCGAGGATCAGCATGCAGGGTTTTGGCGTTCCTTCATCCACAGAACAAAAAGCGAACATCATCATGTATGTGCAATCGTAAAGATCATTTCCGTGGCAATGCAGGCGTGCTTCAATTGACTTAAAATTACTGTCTATCCATGCCAAACCCTTGTTTCATTTACTCCTGTTCTTCGCAAGGAAGGAAAAAAGAGCTCCGCCCTTAAACTGCAACAGTGTGCAATGTCGGAAAGGGGGGAGCTGGTGCTTGGCGAGAATGATCCAACCTTACAAGCTTTGATCGACAGAGTTGAGCCAGATTTACTGCACCTCTTTGGGACGAGTGAAATAGTTTATATCGGAAAAGAATTTCTGCGAGCAGATGCGAATGGTGATGGGGAACTTGACCAAGAAGAAATTCTAGAGATCTTGCATGCCTTGCCTGAATCTGAATCCATTGCCGACACAGAGGCGTTGGATTTAATCCGATCGCTTGACTTTGATTTGAACGGAAAAGTTAGCTTCGAAGAAATTCTGATTTCGATTGCAAGTAACGCATACTGCCAAGATAACATTTTAGAATCTATTTACCGAGATTCGACCACCATCAAAAAAATCTTCAAGGCACGCAAGATTGAAGAACAAAAAGATTCATTTTTCCTCTTCGAAAATGACGACAACCCCAAAGATCGTCTACGCAACCCGCGGTACAATCGTTTGCTCAAGCTGGGCAAAAGTGAGGATCATTGCAAGCATACGGCAGTTGACAGTTCTATTTCTATGTATCCCATTTTTTTTCAAGACGGTGGGTGTGAACATTTTAAAATCACTTCAAACATGACCACTAAAATGGTCTGTTTTGCGATCAAAACGAGACTGAAATTCCAAGAGGATACTGATTTTACTTTGTTTATCCAAGATCCTGTAGGAAACATTCTTCGACGCTTAAACGAAGACGAACCAGTCTTGCGCACCATCGAAATGATGGCTCATGGTCCTTTTTTTCCGGGAGAACATGTTTGGGTTAAAGCTGTCGATTTATCAGTATCTATAGAGGAGACTGTCTTGACTTACTTATCCAATAATGTTTGGGGAAATTATGCACAAACTAGCCCAGATTATATTGTGCCTACGGAGTTAAAAAGTATGATCGAAGACGTGTGTGGCGTAGAGATTTCGGAAAAGAAATGCGAGCGAATAATGGACAGTATTGATGCTGACAAAAACCGAAAGATATCTCAGGAGGAGCTTGTAGACTTTGTGGCAAAAGGTTTGGCCATGAGCGTATCAGAGCGGAATGCATATGGCAAGAAAAGTGATACACACAAGACTTTGGTGTCTTTTTTTGCTGCGCTTGGAGAAAGAATATCTCCAACAGAACAACACGGTGTCATTCAAGAGGTCGTCGCGCCCGGGCTTCGAATATTAAAGAACGGAATCTTTGCCGTCGAGATCGAACCAAAATCGTCAAGTGAGACCAGTGTGGTAGATATCGAAGAAAAGAATGTTAAAAGAATGTTTAGGATTCACCAAACCAAAGAGACAAATTTATTCCGGATAGCAAGGTGCTTCAAGAGAAAGTTCCGATACTTGCCACAACCGAACAAACGCCACTTCGAGACACCCCGAAAGATAAATCTAGTCTCACGCCAGAACCCGTCGTGCCGTCCTCCAGAGTCGCTGAAAGAAGCAAGTTAGCCACCACAAAGAAGGTGGTAAACGACGAAGATGGTGGTGATGACTTAGAATTTTCATTTTGGAATTATCTTGGCGTTGGCAACGCCCTTAAAGCATGGGATCGCACTGATGGTGTTTTCGAGTCATCGTCACCGAAAGAGTTTTTGGGCGAAGCGCTTCAACAAGAAGATGTTCTAACTCAAAACGTTTCGCTCCCTATGAGTGAGCTTCCCGCATCTGATCGTACCCCAACAAACTTATTTGCCAATGTTGAGCACCCGGATGTGTATGAAGAGGTTGTTTGTTGTGGATACGTTTTTGAAACTCAATGGGCCTATTTTGATTCAAAGAGGTGGCACCCCTATGTGGGACATGCTTCCTTCCTTTGAAGGATACCACCTTCGCTTTTCTTCTTTCTAATTTCTTCAACGGATGCTCCTCCACAACTCCTGTTGCTCCTGTTGCTCCAGCGGCTGCGGTTGCCCCGGTCGCTCCAGTTGCTTCACCTACTTCCACTAATGATTCTAACGTGTTGTCAATGACGCCCAGCCATTCTTCAGTTGTCGAAGGCATGGCCAAAGACGCCGTTGCCGCCGAGAGGGCGAGCACGACGACCAGCATACTCTGCATACTCAACATGATTGAGCCAGACAACGGAAACAAAAACGCTCTCCTTCAACACACAGGCACGCCAGTGTACACAGGGGAACGAGCGTCACGATTGTAAACTTTCAGCCAACCACTTCAAGAATCCCTCCTTCACGCATGCCCTCCCCCCTCACTGGTCATCGTTCCCCCACCCCCAAGCAACCAGTGAAGTACCTCGTTTATAAACTTGCACACAACATCACATCACCATGAAAGTATCCTTATACGCATATCATCACTAACATCATCCCTCCACTAAATCACAAAAACACTTCATAAAACAATCTTCTCTTCCTCGTTTTAATTCAGGATACGACCTTAACTTTTTCTTTTTTCTATGCTGTGTCAATATAATGAATCGTGAACGTAAGATCGATTTCTGACTCTAATGTAAAATACTATGGATACGGTGGAAATGTGGAAATCCATTCTGCACATATGAACCATGCATGTGGAGAGGACACTCTGTAACTCAGCTCTTGTCGAATCATATAAATACAGTACTTCCCTCCATTGTTAGACTATTGGACTGCACGAAGAAGTACAGTATCAAAGATTTCGACTCTTCGATGATCGTTACATTCATTTTCATTACATATTCGATACATGTATACATGTAGATGAACGGAAGAGGGAACATTCACATTCTTAGATTATTGTATTTACGACTCAAATAGAGCCATTCGTTCCTATCGAAAGACACTACACGTTCAACTGATTTATTTTCCCTCACTTTTCGTTATTTTTATTCACACAAACATATGCCGGGTGTCTGGTGGACGTGCACCCTTGTCCTACATGGACATCCAGATCGTTTTCCTTTGGTCTACCCCACACGCTTCCTCATTCCTAAGCCTATAGTGTCCGCATAAAAACCAACTTTTCTCGTCATCTTTGGAACCAACTTGATTAAATGGACGAAGATAACGAGCTCGAGCAAATCCAGGCTTTGTGGGGGAGTGCAAAACTCGAATTAGCGAAGCTCCGTGCGTTGACGAAGAAACAAGCAAACCAGTTGGCAGAAAAAGATGATAAACTGAAAGACTTGACCCGACTTTTCGAACAACGGAAGATGGGTATAGAAAATGCCTTGCTGGAAGCCAAAGGAAAGGAAGAAGCATACAAAAAAGAATTGGATGCGATGATGGGAAAACTTGAGGAAGAACGTAAGATCAGGCGAGAAATCGAAGAAAAATGTCATGATCTAGACTTCGAAATGGACAATTGCACCGCTGGAATGCAGTCTTACAAATATGCTTTGGAAAAATTGCAATCAAACCATGAGCATATTTTGCGCTCCTATGCGGAAACAAAAGAGCAAAATCGCGAAATACAGGAACGGTTGGAAGCCTCTCAGCGAGCCCATGCCGAGGTGTTGGGGAAAATTATGAACTTCGAGGAACGTGTGGTAGAAATGGACAACGAGCGGAGGGAGACACGAAGGCAACTGGAGGACATGCGTGACCGTGAAGCGGATGCTATTCGTCGGGCAAAAAATGCTGAAGAAGACATGAAACGAGCCGAGACCAGGAGAGATGACTTGGAAAAGGAGATGAATGAAGAAATACAGAAAAAGGAACGGAAGGCGGAGCAAATGGAGCGAGAATCCAAACAACTACTCAGACACGCAAACGACAGCAAAGTGTCTGTCCTGTCTTTGAGGCGAATGTTAGAAAGCGCGGCTGAGCGGGAAAATGAATGGCGGGAGAAGTGTCGGGCAATTAGCACGAATTTATCTCAAGCAAAGCATGCGTTGAAATTGAAAGGCATGGATATGCCACTGGAAAAAGGCGGAGAAGATTGGGACCAAGTCATTGATATAGACGCCTTCCGAGAAGATTTCGACGTGCGCACCACCCAAACCTCGAGAGGGGCACGCGCATATGTCAATGATGTTGATTACCGTGAAAGTGAAGACCTAAGAGTCAGCCAAGGGTACAAGTCGAATGTTCCACGTTATCCAGGCCAATCTGCCTCGTCCATGCATCAAAGCAACCTGGGAAGATCTCGATATGGCCTGTCGCGGAGGCACCTGGCGGACGAACGCCGCACAGGAATGCCGTCGTCGTCAGCTTCCACCGGACAACAAAGATTTAACCCTGGGACGTCGGCCCAGTTCCATGCCCCGTCAAATGAAATTACGGCGTATGCAGATGTCCTGGAAGACTTGTACCCCAGAGCTGCAGCTTCCAGAGAGGAGGATGAACGAAGCGAACCTGGTCTCACGGAGCGTTTCGACGAGTGGTTACGCAGTTGATGCGATGATAATATAATACTGACTTACAATATAATCATTTCGTACCTACCGGTATTATTACTCGTACCTGCTAGCTACTAGGGCTGAACTGAAAACTAGCATGGATGCATCGGATGCATGGATCATGGATCATGGATTGATGAGATTTTCTTTCTATACTCAAGAAACCTAAAAAAAAACTGGGTGTTCGTTTGTGAGTTCGTTGAGGCCTCACAGCGAACTAGGTGAACATCTAACATTTCTATTTTCGGAACGCAAGATTCGCTCTCTATTGTGACGATGAAGACTGTAATTCCTTGCATTGCGCTTGTGCTTTCCGTCTTGTGTACCTCGGCGGCGGCGGCGGGTGTAAACTTAACTTTTTATGGGGAAGCACTATGACCAGAGTGTCAAGTGACGGTGGCAGGACCGTTTAACGAGACTATATCTGCAGAAGGCGTTTTGGATGCTGTAAATGTTGATTTTGTGCCTTGGGGGAACGCGTACTATAACACGGAAGAATGCCATACCTCTGGCTTTGACAAGGAACGTGGTATGGATTGTTGGGTGAAGCAGTGTGGGGAAGGTGTAGAGTATCCCCCTAGTGATTGTTTTGACGCGGAACGTTCTCCCATTCTTGCTCAACATGGCGAGTCCGAGAGCAAAGCTGACCTTCTCGAAGGGTGCGTGATTGATCTGTACCCTGATGCTGCCGTATTTGGCTCTTTCTTGGTATGTTTCGAAGGCCAAGGGCAAAGTGACCCGAGTGCTGCGGGTCCGTGCGCAAAGACGCTGAACATCGACATGGACAGAATCCACACTTGCATGGAAACGAAAGGCGCAGAAATCGATGCCCGGAATGCCCGTCGTACGGCTCTTTTAGGAACGAGCAAGATTGGTACACCGTGGATCATGATCAACGGTGTCAACTTGAAAGACCCGAGCACGATGTTAAAAGCTGTTTGCTCTGCAGTTGAAGCAGCTGGAGGAAAACTCCCGAAAGGTTGCAATTAGAAACCAACGAAAGTTTCGATTTTTTAAGTAGATTATTTTGTGTGTTCTATCGAGTGAATGACAGCTCCGCGTGTTAAAGACGGAAACCTTTGGTTCGTGCATGTGAGAGACTTGAAACTACTTAGATGACTGTCGCCGTTGTGGCCGTATCCAGTGTGATCATTCGCCTGCCAGGAATGAATTTACCACCAGATACTTGACGAAACACTGTCGCCGCCACCCTTACGATTTGCAGATTCGTACTTGAACGAACCACACGAACAACTCATCATCCTATTTAAACATTGTCTATCTATATTTTCATTTTATATAGTTATACTGATAAATAATACACACTAACTCGTACACCGGCATCGACGGCCATAATCTCTTACTGATAAGTGAACTTTCGGAACTTTGGAACTTTCTTTTTTTTTTTCATTTCCGGGGAATTCATTTAATCGTCGTGAAATAGCCCTCACGCCCTCACCCTTTCTCTTTCTGGTTTGGTGTAACTTAGAATGATAGTAGTCGATATTGTATTTTAGTCATCATGGTTCAGGAAAAGGCAAATCTCAATTCTTAGGTATATAATTCTCAGCTATAATTCTCAGCTATAATTTTCACAGCTTTAAAAATAAATGAAGACTGACACTTTGACACACGATCGAATATCTATGAATATTATAAAAAACGCCACGATAGTCGGTGGGGGGGTATTGGCAGCTGGTATGGGTGCTACCATGTTAATACCGGTAGCAATGTCAACGTTTGGTACAGTGGTGCCTGGCGTTGGAACTATCCATGTAGCGGGGGGTGTTGCTGCGACCTTGCAATCTACCGCGGCAGCATGTACACTTTCGAATTCTATCTTAGTTGGGGCCGGAAGTATTCCAATAAACTATCTACGCTCTAAATTATAAGATCTTTGCTCAGAAGCTCTGTCAAACCTCGGTCAATATTGTATATGTAACTTTAATAAAGATGTGAATTGAATGATGCAAATGTATGTGCGCAGGCTAAAAGACGTCGCTTAGCTCCGTTCCCCGCGGAAAGATTGACGGCAAATGAACCCGGGTTCACTTCGATTTATATAATATAGGCCTCTCGAGGAGCGAACAATGTGAGGTTGCATACGCAAAACGTATTCCAATTTAACGACGCTAACAAAAATAATGTTTTTAAAAGTAATTGATAATCTTTCAAAGTAGGCTTTTGAGTGTTTATTAAAAACCAATAAAAATTAATATAATGGCTGGCCACCCGCCAAACGGCGTTACCTACCACGGTGTCATTTTCAAATCATCACGAAGATTCTGGCGAAGCCTGTGGTGTGATTTGATTTGAGCCTTTGGTTTGAGGGGATTTTCTCGATCGGTCAAAGGTGCGGCTGGCTTGCAGTCGTTGTCCAAATTATTGTTTCCTGGAGCGAATTTGTACACGCGAGAAGAACACTGAAACGTGTCGCAGCGATCATAATCGTGTTGGTCAACACACTTGTCACAGTACTGTCGAAACGTTTTCGTGTTGGCAAACGAAAGCATCAAGAATTCAAGGCGGGCAGAATCAGTGCTAAGAACGCAGACCAAATGCCGTTGACCACTGTTCAGCTTGATGGACGCGCAGCTGTAGTCCTTGTGGCATTCTCCGTTTTCATCCTTCACGCATTTCCCTCTGCGGTATCTGAAATCGCTCTTGCTTCCAAAGAAAGCATTGTCATCGATGGATTGGTCAAGGCCAGCGAAATTACGTACAGCATCAACTGCGAGAGTATCGTCGTCACTGTCCTCGAGGGAATCTTCGTTGAAGGCCACTTCTGTTCTCTTCCCCGTAGGCGTTTTTATTTCCTGGTGGGCGAGTTTGTCGTCTTCTCCATCGGGGGCGTACATTTTGATGTAGTCCACGTCCGTGTTACTGATGGAAAGTATCTCTTTACCAAGAGAGTTAGTCACGACCAGTAATTTTTTCCCCATCTGTTGATCTTTTCTTGTTTCGCTCGTAAATTTGACAAGCGCAAAGCGTCCACTTGACCCCGCCTCCGCAGTCGTGAGAACCTTTTCTTGGTCTTTCAGCTTCGCGTAGCGTACAGGAACCTTTTTGGTGATGGGCCAACGATTCACATACTCATTCGAGACTTCTCGGCTTGGGTCACAGAATTTCTCTTCCACATTTTTCCAAAACTTTTTGGTGTTCAATTGAATTTGGTCGTTTTCCTCATTTTGTAACAACCCTTTCTTATTCTTCGCTACGTCTGCTTCTACCTCATCCACACGATTTTTCAGATCTTCAATGTCTTCGTTCAGCTTACTTATTGCTTCCTCTCGACTTTTGGTTTCACTCTTCAACTTTTTGTTCCACTTCTTAAATTTCTTGTACAGTTTTTTGTAACGTTTGCTTTGTTTTTTGTGCATTTTTTTAAACTCCTGTTTCATTTCGCAGTATACAGCGTCTTGCCTCGTCTGTACATTGCCAAGGTTCGATTCAAGAAGAGCACTCCGCGTCCGTTCCACGCGTTCAATGAATGTGCTCAGGCGACTTTGTTGTTTTTGGAGCGATTTTTTGTTCTCTTTCGCTTTGAATGCCTTCTCGATGTTTTGCCAAAAGCCTTTTTTGTCTCTTATGTTATCAATCTTGCTTTGAATTTTTGCAATTTTCTTATCCCATTTTTGGAGAATCTTCTTGCATGTGCATTTTTCTTTTTTCAGTGCACTTTTGCACACGCTTCGGGGCAGCTCCGTGTCCATCCCTGCAGCTTCAATGGGTATATTAACGTTGTATGCCTTACGGCACGTTTCCGACGTTATCTGACTCGGCTGAAACCCATTGCAGTGTTGGTAGACAAAGGTCACCCCGTTCACTGCGACTTCCGACTGATCGGCTAATAAATCGATCATCTCGTGCTGGTGGGCCACATCGTCCACGATGGTTTTTACGTTGCTGTAAAATTTGTACAGTTCCCAAGCGGCGGTAACAACGACACCGACAACGGTTTCTTCAGCCGCTTCTTGTGCTTGAAGATTGGTTGCGCTGATCGCATGCATAGTACAGATCGCCGTCACAGCCAATACTAGAAAGCTGCTCTTGCATGTCATGCTTGGTTGGTATTTTATAGTAAAGAGTGTTCCAGAAGTAATGATGCGTGCGTTTATTGAATCGAAGCTCAAAGAAGGAAAATATCACCCCAACTTCTCGCCACCGAGGGGGGGAGGGGAGAAGGAAGGGGGGGGGGGGGGGGGGGGGGAGTGGCGTCCTCAGGTACAGAACATATGTACCATGATGAAGGATTTTCGTATCGCATCGTATCGTCCTCTTTAGCTAAAAAGGGGTCTGTGAAAACGAACGACTGGTCTCTCCCCCCAAAAATGATGAGTGCGGAGTCTGTCGGTCCTCCTTTCTGTTGTCGTCGTTTTCATAGGTAGGATTATAACTTACACATAATCTATAATATAAGATATTCTATTTATACTACTCATTAGTAGTATATATTTGTTGTAATATTGTTCTTTCACGACGGTTCGTACTATATATATATTAACAATACTACAATGAATGAACGAACAACGAATATTCTTAGAATAGGACATAATGGTGTGTTGATACTGTTCGCAAATAATGCATCCAGCCAATTGTTTTTTATCAAAAAGTTGAATGTTTACAAAAGATGTACTTATAATAAAAGGTATTTGATAGGTATCTTGTACTCGAGAAGCAACATCATTGTGCTGAACGAATAAAAATGACAATTGTGCAGTAGTAGCATGTACACATGTACACACATGGATGGAGACTCGGCATTCAGCTCTGTGTGAAAGACGGGATGCATGAGCTGTGGACACTGGAAGATTATGGAACGCCAACAGGGCGTTGGTTCACAGTCCGACTGTATGACTGACTCGGTAAGATGTGGTTAGGAATGCAACGAGGATGAGTACTAACGACACCCGTTCTTCGTGGGTACCGTTTCCTTGTCGCAATTCTGTCCAAGAGGATCATGGATATAGGTATGCCGAGCGAATGTACGAAGTCCTGCCGGCTGCTTACTGGACGTGGAAAGTGCTGTATTTCACTCTTTTCGCATTAACGCTCATCTATATTATGTGGGACTGTTCCTTGCGAATATCCTATTTGCGTAAACATAACAAGCCATATTTCGACTATAGAACGACCGTGTACGGAATTTTGACTGTGAGCTGCGCACTGCGCTGCTTCTGGTGTCTAGACCCTCACTGGAAGTCGCGTCCTGGTCCTCACTTATTCGGTAATGACGTCCATACTTGGGTCGTGATCAATGCTCTTATGGCAAGACTACCACAGGTGGGTCTCATGATATCAGTGTTGATGCAAGTGGAGCTCTGGCGGACGACAGTAAAACGATCACAGCGGCTCCAGGGCATGCAGATCAACACCACGAGTAATCGACCCTTGCACATAAAAATTTTCATCTTGTGCTTCATATTCACCACCGCTGCAATTTGCGATATTATTTCCAAATTCTTTCCTACCATAGGTATCTTGAAGCAAATATACAATATTGTCGGTGGCCTCGTGTTTGTTGTATTGTCTATAGCGGGTTTTCGATATGCTCGCGACTTGTCTAAAATGATACATGCGATGCATGAGGAAGGATCACGAAGTCCTTTCAAAAGCAAAGCATTAACGGCAGTGAGAAAAGTGCGGACAGTTATCTACACTCTCTTGTCGTTAGTTGCTATTGTGATTGTGTCTTTGGCTTTGCGATTTTCCACCAATGTATGCTTTTCGAAAGACCAGCTCAGTTCGAACACAAAAATGCTGATTTTCACCACTTTGTTTCACTCAAGTGAGATCATTGGCTTTCTAGCATTGGTGTATTCAGTGTCGCAGAAGCGAGATCACCGCTTGAAATCTATTCACCTTCCAAGAATGAACAGTGAATTGTCTAGCGAAGTAAATTCGCCAGAAGGAATTTCTATGGTCAATATAGCGGTTGGGAAGGCCGCGGCTTCGATTCGTCGGCTAGCACGCTCTCTGTCGAGTGCCGGAGAGTCGAGTGCCGGAGAAAGTGAAAAAAAAGAAAGTGAAGAGCTGGTCAACCCACGAAAAAAAAATACATGGGCACTTCGCGACGATGATGAAGTGGACGAAACTGTTGAAACGCGTGTATAGAGTCTTTTTAGAGCATATAGTTTGTAAAATACTATGTCTCTGCTGTAAGATCCCTAAAGGACACATTTCTCAATCTAATTAATTTATTTAAATACACAAAACACATTATATTTATTATTATCATATCATAGTGTATTCTCTCTACGTTACTATTTTTAATCATTATATTCACGGTCTGCTTCGTTTCTGATCATCTTCTACAGGAAGGAAACCGTCTTCTTTCGCAATCTTCTGGGCTAGAGGGACATTTGCGCTCACCTGAAACGATGTTTTAACAATGAAAGAAATCGTGTTAAACCGCTCTTTCCGCTTCGTCACCAATTTAACCAATCTATCGCTTATTCGAAGGGGCTCTATAAAATTAAACCTCAAATCCAACACTATCAATGTACCATTTTCTTTTTCTAAGCAGTCGCACAACGAAGCTGCTCCAGTGGACGATATTTTGTTCCCGAACAAGACTAAATCTTTTAACATTCGGTTTTTCTCCAGCGCTTTTGCAATTGCTTCGGTGCCATCATTTCCCACAGCATTCTCGGCCAGGTTCATTGTTTCCAAACGACTGTTTGTCTCCAACGCGCATGCAATAGATTCTGCACCTTCGTCGCCAAGATTATTACCCCATAGATTTAAGACATGCAAGTGGCTTTCGCAACTCGCCAGTGCATTGGCGATGACAACGGCACCGACAGATGAAATATTATTAAAACTCAAATCTAGCTCTACAATTGTATTTTTATCGTGAAATTTGACCATCGATAAAAAGATGTCATTGACGCCGTCGTCATCGACACAAGCTGAGGCCACATCCACCTCCTCAACATTTTCCCCGTTCTCGATGTTGTCTAACGCTTCTTGCAGAAGAAAAAAACTACCCACGCGACTGTGGGATCGCTGTTTGCACGTTTTTCCTTCGATTATTTTGGTTGCTTTGCCCCGTCTACGCGGGGTTGTCTTTGGTCGCGTTACTGCCACTAATTTGCTCTCGCCCGAATCGTCTTCAAAGGGCAAAATATGATCATTACAACTCAACATACCGCCTTCAATACTCCAGAGCGAGCTCGCCTCTCCGATCACAACGTTTTCCTCGCTTTTTCAACCAGACTCCCTAGTGATAATTCCTGCCTTGAAAACCTTTAGATTGATTTCAAGGCAGACAAATTCACGGTGTTGTACAGGTTCGAGTGACAGTAATGAATGTATCGAATATCCCGTGATGAAGTCTGCGAAGTAAGAAATTTCCTGTTCATGCCATCCATACGAGGTAACGATTCCCTTCGAAGTTTAAACGTAACAAATTTGTAGTCTAAGTTTAGTACACAGCACGGAAAAGTGATTTTACATTTGACATTTGACATTCATTTGACCATTTCAACCAATCATTGGTATCATATTACATATTACTTCTTCACTTCTTCACTACTCCCTAGTTTTATGTTGGGGGAAGTCGTTAACCGCTGATATTCCAACTTCCAGTGAGTTCCTCGTTCTATAACCGAGAAAGCCGATTTTATGATGGTCAAACACTTCGCCTTCGTGCTCGTGTATCTTCTGGTGGTTGTGAAATACGTGGAAGCAACTTGTGGAAACCACGTTTGTGAGCCTGATAGAGGCGAGAGATGGGATACTTGTTCTTTTGACTGCTGTAAAACCGATGATTGCGACAAGGAGCATAATAATGTTAATCACGCAGCTCCACCCCAAACTGAAGGTCATGGCGGCCCTCTGAAGAGAGACGTGTACAGATATCATGGTCCGGACGGTGTTCAGTTGTGAATTTCAAAAACTACAAGCGTAGGGAAAGCCAACAGGAAAGTCAGCGGACCATTAATGAAAAGTAATCTGACACTATTCTCATTGCGAATAGCACACTAAGTACACACAAAAAAGGCCGAGGCGGAAACTCCCTGAAGGTGATCATCTGGAGATCATCTAATGGATCATCGACAGGGTGCGGAAGATATTTATTCCCCATGCAATAGGGAGACGCATAATCCTGTTTCCTCAGATACTTTCCTCTCCCGTATGGGAACCCTCATGATGAAAACCAGGAAGAAAACCCGGTGACTCTCGACAGAACTGGTGGTAACGAAGAAGAAATCGTAATGACACATGACGGAACCGAATCCCATTCTTATCACAAAAGGATAAAAGCACATTATTGAGTAGAAAACTGGCCATTTTAACACATCGGCTAAGCAGATTCCAAGGTGAACAGAAGACGAAGAAGATACCTGTCTCTGTGGGAATGATACGAACTTATATTATTATTTTATATATGTCGTATCATACGCAGTAAATATCATCATCATCATTTTTTTCTAGTCGTCATCATGTTGTTATTGTTGGGTCCGAAAATTGATATTGATCGACGATTGCCAACAGAATATCTCGGGATGGGATTCTTGACCGAAGTTTGATGGCGGCAAGAAATGCACCCGACAATTTGCGATGGAGAGAATACGTTTCCGTTGGGGGTGGCTGCAATCGATCTCGGCCAATCGTAGGTAATTCGCCAGTAACTCGCGAGGTTAACTTCTCTGTGCCTCCAAAGTGAAATGGGCCGCCCCCTGGCTGGGCACGAAATGGCTCGCCGACGACCATGCCCGCAGCAATGTGTGCAGCGATCATTTCGTCAGACTCTTTTCCACTGAGGAACCCCGCTTGTACTGAAGCGTCCAAAAACATAGACTCGTCGCTATTCGCTGCGCCCAGTACCATGCGTAAGTACTGGTCGATAAAGGCTTTGGGAAAGCCCCGCGTGGCCCCAAAATCAATTAGATGGCAAGTTCTCGACTCTGCGTCATACAAAAAATTTGACCAATTCGGGTCCGTCTGCATATAGTTCCATTCGAAAAGCTCCGTCAGTGTGAGCTGCAACATAGCTACGCCCACTGCATCGCGTGTTTCTTGGTCCATCCTCGCAACTTGATCTAATGGAACACCAGTTACGTATTCAGAGGTCAAAATTCGTTTCGAACAAAAATCTGAATACAGTGGAGGGACCGAGAACTTCACATCTGTGTTGTTTTCAGGCGAGAACAAGCGACGGTCTTGCTCGAGCAAAGCATGGTATTTCCGTTGCGCAGCAGCTTCGTGCTCGTAATCGCACTCTAAGATTAGCTCTTGTCGGGCTACGTCCATTGCCCGTTCAATATAAAGTCCTTTCGGGACAAAGTTTGTCATTTTTACAACCCGCATCAAGTTGGCTACATCACTGTCGATACTCGTAGCCACTCCCGGGTACTGAACCTTAACGGCCACATTTTTCATGAGCCCAGATTTCCGATCTTTGATCCGGCCGTAGTGAACTTGTCCCAGAGACGCGGCAGCGATGGGCATCTCGTCAAAATCTTCAAATTTTTCTGTTCTCCAATCCGTTCCAAAGTCCTCTTCCATTACCTGATTGAGCTGTTGCGAAGGCATTCGGTCGGCCCCTTCTCTAACTTTTTCAAGCGCGCTTGTCAACTCCGTCGACAAAATATTGTCGTCCTGAATGCTGAGCATTTGGCCCAGTTTTAAGGCAGCCCCTCTCATGCGGCATAGTGTGGCCGCTAACGTTTCGGCATTCTGCCCAGATTTACCAGATCCAGAAATGACCGTGCCGAGCGCCAGACGAACGCCAAGCATCCCGAAGCCGAACACACGGGATACTTGTGTTGCTGGAACAGCAGCTTCGGTTGTGCGGGCGTATTTACGGTCCTCGCGCGCGATTATAGGCGCGTCCACCTCAACTGGCGCAGGGGGCTCTGCAGAGGACGGCCGTTCTGTGCTGCTGTACGGAGCTGTGTTGGCCTGGCGGTAGAGACTTAATACTGCCTTTTCCAAGGCTGGCACCCATTGAAAAGTTGGTTCCTGGCGCGCGAGCCGCTGGAAATGTTGAAAAACCAACGACCCCCCCTTGAGAAGGCGTGGTAGGTCTGCAGAGGAAGGAGCTGGCGCCATTGTGTGCCTGCGGAATAGGTAACGGTGTTGGCGGCGGACGAAGCGCTCTCGGCCAATTGTCCACAAGAACTTTCCGTCGAGCCTTCTCAACTCGACGTGGAAACAGCAACCCCAAACTTCATGCTGTCCATCGATACCGTATCATTGCACATCTTAACCATAGTAGTGTGCATGCTTACCACGTACCAAGCTTTGCATTTGTTCATCGAACGCTTCTGTCTTGCGAATCTTGCGAATACAGTTCTCGTCGTAGTTCTCGTGATATTATACCGTTTTTACTATAAATAATTCATTTAATTTTCCTATTACTATGTATTGCGCGATGCCATTTGCAACAGGGTATGCCGGTATGCCACGCATTGATTATTTGAAAAAGCTCGATGATGCCGGAATTTTTATCCCTCTTTCTTCGGATCGACAACTTGAACTTTATCTTCATGGCGTACTACTTGCCCTCTCATTTAAATCTCCGTGTAGGCTTTGGCTTTGTTTTCAAAGGGCGTGACGTTGTCAGCGTGTCTAAGCTGATAGGACTTACCACCATTCGACGTACGCTGGATTTGTAATGATGACCACCCTGTCCATTCGGGGGACTTCCACGCAATTGATATGCTCTCAGATTGTTCGCTAGTTGTTGGTGTGGTGTTCGGTCTTCTCTTCGCCACTGTGTGTGCTTCTCGATAAAATGGGACGGTGGAGGGGCGGTCAATATTTGATCGCCAGGCTGCTGCTTCCGAAGACGCTTATGGATGCCTGTGTACCCATTTATGTCTGCATGCAAACGGTTGACAACATCGATTCCTGTTTTTTTCCTTTTAGAGCTTGACCCATTTCCAGCCCCTCCCCTTTGTGTTTTCAGAATATTAAAATTACTCGTGATCTGCCCAGGGTCGTCACAGAGATGCCGTTGCCTCTCCTCCTCTTTTCTCCATTCATACTCACTGCTTTTGTGCGGAAATGGAATCTCTGTCTGCGCTGTCCTTGGAATTTGGTGTAGACCCGCCGTGTGAGGCGTTCCTTCCTTTACCTGAGACGGAAAACCGGAGAAATAAGGTTCGTAGTGGACTAAATCTGCGACATTTTCCGCCTTAAACGCAACACTATCGGCTTTATGAATTCGCTGCTTTCTCCGTGCTAGAACACGGAAAGTATTGTTTCCCACCATGATCGAAGGTGATAGCATTTCGTGGGCTGGGTCATTCGCTCTTGACGACGCATTGCGTTTGATGGAAGGCATGGTTGGCAGCAGGGCATGGCGCTCTTGTCCCCGGTCCGAGACGATCCCCTCAATAGAATACACCTGGACTTTGTTCGGCTTTGTTGACCTTGTACTGCCATCAGGGGGCGACTTATGATCTAGACTCAGAGTCTCCTCCTTTGCTTCATCGTTTCCCTTCAAAGCTTCCTCTATCAATCCCATTCCGGTGTGATCGTTCTTGTCCATGCCCTGTGCACTTTCTTGCCATTCTTTGATGCGGGCATGCTTACACTCTAGGGATCGCAACGACGTCTCAGCTTCTTCTTTCTTCAACATGGACCTTGTGCAAATTGCCTTTGCTTCTTTACGAGACAAGAACCAGCCAATAACATTCTCTCTTCCATCGGTTGATACTAAGGAACCACGGTAGAGCACGCGATTTCCTCTATTCTGCTTCTTGACATGCACACGTAACTCCGGCAAGGGTGCACTTCTTTCAATTTCCTCTGCCATGGAACCTTTTCTTGGAATACGAGGCTCAAACCAGAGCCGGGGATAGCGGGAAATCAATAGAGAAAACAGTCCCTCTATGGCGCTGGGTGCAGCATATCCTGTACGAGTAGGCAACGAACAGTTAGTATCCGGCGGCAGGTAATCACAGAGTCTGCACGTCTATTCTCGGCATGAAATACGATCATGTATGTAGGCTGAATGAGGGAAACAATTGTAACGATGCACTCACAGTACACTACAGCATCAAACCTCGTACACTACGAGTACACTACATCATTATGGGAGAGACAGCAAAAAGCAAGTCGTTGGGAATGTCTATTTTCTTGATCGTGCCGCAGATATCGGACGTGCTGCACGCGCACCACCTTCTTTTTTCGGGGTAGCACTTGAGGGACGACTGCTTCCAGAACGTACATCTACTCTATACTTCCCTTCTTTCTGCTCCTTCTTATGTCTTTCAATATCCCTTTGCTTTTTAGCCCTTTGTTTTTGTTCTGCTTTCAACTGTGCTTTCGTTTTTCCACGATTCTTTGACAAATTGCAATAATCCTCATCTGCCTTTTGGGATCTGACTCGTTGAATATCTCGAACGAGGGTCGTGCTTGCTCCCACATCAATGAAATGACGACGAACACGCTCGACACGGGCATGAGCTGAAGATCTTTCAAGCTGCAAATTTTCTTGGAGTTTTCTCGCCTTTACTCTGCTAGCGGCCTTCCCCGATAGAGACACCGTCTCTTTCGCGGCCCCAGTCCTGGACCATTCTAACTGTATGACTGGCTGACGTTTAATTGGTGGGATGGCATTAGAAGACAATGCCCATTGAAATACCTTTTTGTGCAAAACAAAGAGGCCAAACGATATTTGAGGAGACCATCCGAATGCAAGTTAGTAATGTTAGGGAGAAAAAAAAGAGTATAGATTTTATCGGTGAAGGATGCGTGAAGAAGCATTTACGTACCTTCGTCACAGGAAGGGTTACGCCTTCAGTCCAAAGAACTGTCCGCAGCAATCGTATATTCGATTGCTCCCCTTCTAAAGCCCGCGTGAACGATAGACGTCGTTTCTTCTGCTTAGATCGACCCACATTGGGTTTTTTTTGCTGGCTTTGTTTTTTTTTAATACGACCGTCGGGTGGGTGTTTATGCGTCATGCAGTCGACTCCACCGGCAATACAAAAATTATCCGAACCGCCGATACTCTCTTCATGAGCCGAGGCTTCAGCTTCCCGTTTCATTCTTTCTATAATTACTCCGCGTTTTTTTGCAGCTTCCTTCCAATACGATTCGCCGAGAACCTTTTGGCGCAAAATATCTCGAATTCTCTCTATGGGCGTAATGATGGCCGTGTATTTACTTACAAAGACACGGAATTGTTGCACATTCAATGTGCCTTTATAGTCTCCAAGTCGCATGGCAACTCTACGCGCTACCCGGCTGTCAGAATACTGTTTTCCCCAGATGGCTTTGAGCATGTCGAGGATTTCACTAGAATCTAATAGGCCAGACTCATCTGTGTCAAACATTCTAAACACACACGTTTTTAGCCCTTGTTTACTGAATGTACACAGGTTCCACAAAGTGACTACAAACTCTTTGAAGTCTACGCCGCCAGAGCCATCGTTATCAAATAAGGCAAATAGTCGGTCCGTGAAAGGTGTCGGGGGCAAATGAAACTTCTTGAGGAACGCTTTGAGTGAGACTTCATTTCTTCCATAAAAATCTAATTCTTTGAATAATGAATACAGCAAATCTCGATCAGTGGACGAAATACCGAGCAGTTCCAATGTATCCTGTGTGTCCTGACCGTGGCCTTGAACACTAGGATTGAGTTTCCACATATATGTGGTATGACAAAGATCGTAACAGCAGTCCCCAATTTCAATCCAACGGTTCTCGAAAAAATCAGCTATTGCTTGGAGACATGTTCGTTCCTCATCCAATGACGACGATGGTCGCGGGCGCTGACCAGACACAATTTCTGTCGTTTCCCGCCCCTGTCTTGGGACCACGGCTTTCATATTAATTTGCTCGTGTCGGCTGCAAATGTTACTCTTCCATCTTATTGTGTATCCCACGGATCAAAAACAAAAAACAGTAACGCAAGCATTGGCTCTGTAAGTGTCTCTAAAGCAGGTGCCAATCTGCAAACATCCCCGCGCAACCAACGAACGAATGCGTGCTTGTGTGGACGGACGTATTCGTCAAACTGCAACATATTCTTTCGCGGAGGATCAGTAACATATGTATATATGGTAACAACAACGTAACGTTATTATTGTGAGAGACTTATTAGTACGTCATCATACGAGTGCACATACGTGTCATACGACACAGTACACACAAATGTTTACAGTACCTGGTACAGGGTACAAGTTATAATACTAAATAATGTCCATACGAGTATGATATCATAATCGATAATCCTTTTTCTCTGTCTGTGTACTGGCATTTTTTGTATCCATTTGTATCGCTGGTTCCTTTAGCTTTTAGCTTTGACGCTATGAAAGTTCCTATCATACAGGCCAGTCCAATTGCGAACATACGCCTCGTAGTCACCATGTCATCACCAAAGGTCTGTGAGCTGAGGAATATCTCATAAACACAAAAGACCTTATTCTCTCTCATCATTTTTTTCGTCATCATCATCTGTTTGTCCTGAAATCTGTACCATTTCCACCGTGGTCCCGCCAGTCCCGCTATTGCTGGCTTCTACATCGTCATCTACATCGTCAGCAGCAAGTAAAGAGACGTCTTGAGTGTCAAGTCCGAATGCTTTAGCGTATTCTCGGTTTTGACTTAAGTCATACGATTGAGGTCCCACGAATACAGACTCAGCTGCGGCCGTGATTTCCAACTCCGTATCTTCTGTGGGTCGGTCGCAACATCCTTTCAAGCAAGGAAACATCCCCAATAAGACTGTGCCAAACATGGGGTAAATCAATCGCATCGAAACTAAATATATTATAATCATGAACGAAAGAGCGAACAAATGGGGCACTGCAATGGTAACTCTTGATAAGATCAGTGCAAACCCTCCACCACCGCAAGTTACCATTTGCGACGCATCTTCCACAGCACTCATATCGTAACCAACTATCTCTTGGACCTGTTTTATAATATTGACGCCCTCAAACAGGCGAGTGTTGCTGTATTTCCAGCATGCCACAATTAGATGCAGTAAAACTCCATACACCATGGAATCTGTAACAGATTTCGCAAGTTTCCCGTCTGATTGTGCCGGGGCGTTGTACAACTTCGTGATCGCCCACTTGTCCACCCAGAATGCAATGAAGAAAAACCCAAAACCCAGCGGGTAGAGGATAGGAAGGCCTGACCCGTATATCATGGTTACCCAAAAGACCATTTGGATGGCACCATATCGAGCAGGCAACTCGAACTCTCCGCCATCCCAGAGCCCATCATAGTCTGTTTGCGTTACCTTTTTGCTGTATTGCCTTTCGCCGCAGCAGCAACATACTTTTGCGCGGTCCTTAACACGCCCGAGACCACGGAAGACACAATTTCCAACAGGGGAGTATAATGGTGTTGCCAAATTGATAATCATCGTAATGACAATTGACGTGCCTACAGTAGTGAACCATGATTTGTTAAAATCGGTATGGTCACCACTAAATAGAGTGCCACCAAATGTTATGTCAAAGCCAACTGAAGTACCACCTATGTTAAATGTTTCGAGATTTCCGTTCACAATGAGGACAACCAGTGCAGTATTAATTAATTGGACAATGAACAATTTGTTGGCTAGCTTCATGGAGTACTCGCCTTTGCTTTTCGGTCGTTCAAACTTCACTAACCTTTTCATGCATTGCTTGAGCACGCTGTTGATAGCAAGGACTAACACAACTGATCCAAATGTAAGACCTGTTATTTGAATATAGTCTTCCACGTACTTCACACACCAATCACCGTCAGGGTGCGTATCTAAGTATGGTGTCGTATAATTCCATTGACCTTCCTTCGTGAGATTTGCCATCACCAAGTCTTTCTCTGGCTGAAAGACGTAATTCTTAATTGAGTCCTGAGGATCAAGCAAAATATTTCGGCAAAAGCATTGAAAGGCATTGTCTTTCGTTGGTTTGCGGATTAACTCGTACTTAGTCTGCACCGTCGTTCGTACTGAGCTGTTCCCTGTGTTCGACAGAGACATATCAATGCGGTC
>Ga0099797_100513_pt1 | contig 24844 bp, 12 predicted proteins | sample Uncmet_Sort48C_1_FD_89871 | JGI IMG/M metagenome (GOLD analysis project Ga0099797, IMG submission 89871) | Marine eukaryotic communities from CALCOFI LINE 67, Pacific Ocean - C012_Sort48C_1 | ecosystem: Environmental > Aquatic > Marine > Oceanic | place: Pacific Ocean: Monterey Bay | collected...
TTGCGGCGCCATGGGCGAGGAGGCATCCCGGGGGCTGGACTGTGCTAAACTTTCGTGATAAGTCGCCGTAAGCAAATCCAATAATTCATGAGCCGTGAGCCGCTCAGTCGAGTCTTTTGACAGAAGGCTTCGGACAATGTCCGTGCGCAAGGTCTTGCTGTATACCCCGGGTATGTCTTCGTACGTCTCTTGGACAATTTTGAACACCAATCCTAACAAATTGTTCGAGTGAAAGGCCCGCTTTAAGGTGCACATTTCATACACGATGCACCCGACCGCCCACATATCGCTCTCAAAACTGTACGGCTGGTTCGAACAAACTTCTGGGGACATGTAGTATGGGGTGCCAATGACGGTCCTGGCTTCCTCCAAGGTCCCGTCAAGTACTTTCGCTATCCCAAAGTCCCCCAGCTTCACTCGACCCGATTTAGTCAAGAATACATTACTAGTCTTCAGGTCACGGTGCAGCACCTTTTCTGTGTGCAGATAATGGACTGCCAATGCAATCTGACAAGTCCAGTCGAGTATTCGCGACTCTTTGAAATAATTTTTGTGCCGGCCCTGGATGGGGGTGATGAAAGCATGTATGCATCCTCTGATACGTTTGGTTCGCTCAACGCAAACCAGTCGCGTACTCCTTCGAGCGCGAATGTGTTGAAATTGGATGATCTCACAAAGATATCCAAACTACTGAAAAAAAATGCTGCTTTCAAACATAATGGCACTGGGCTTCCCACCGCTATGGCACCGCACACTAAATTCATCGCTGTGGGGACGTCTCACAGTCTTGTGATCGTATTCGACCATTTTCAAGAGGTTCGGGTGGTTCTCGGCGTTATGGAAAACAGCGAGGATGGTGCGGTTACATCCGTCGATTTCCCAGAAAAATCTGACGAACATTTGGTGAGTGGCTATCAAAGCGGGAAGATCGTTTTATGGGATATATTGAGCGGCAAGGAGCTAAAAGTGATTGTAGATGCGCACTCTTGCCCCATCATAGGGTTGCGATTCTGGCCAGGAAAGCGTGGTGCATTGTCGTTGGTGTCCTTGGATATTCAAGGCCGGATTAACTTGCTCACGTTTGGAAAGCGCCTGTTTACATGGACTGTAGACAGGCAATGCCTCATCAACGAGCGGACTGGCGCCAAAGTGTCCATGGGCATCTTACCTTCGCCCCCAAAAGAAGTGGTAGCGAGTATTCCCAAAGCAAAAGTGGCTTCGTTTTGCGCTGCGTTTGAATTATTAGTATTTACGTCACACAGTGCCACATTCATTGTAGCGCTTCATCCTGAGCCAACGGTATTAAAACAGTGGACCGCCCCGTCGAATGCCTCTCAGGAGCACTTACCTTGTTTGGCCGTGTCGTGGGCGGAGGTTGTCGTTGAAAACTCTGATGCGTCTGAGCGGGACACACAACCTGTCATTTGTCGGGGTTGGGATCGATGGATAGAGTGCATGACGATTGGTTTGCACCGCATCAACGACGGATCGCAGGAGTCACGGCTTCGGGTTGTGCAACGGTTTGTGACCGATCTTCCCGTAGTGCATGTGGAGTGGGTCGATGCTCGCAACGTGGTTTACATGAATATCGAGAACTACGTCTGTATTCTGGATGTCGTGAACGGTGTAGAGCTGGAAGCAGTAGATCTAAGCGGATCTTCTTTGGTTTATGGCTCGCTGCCTAGAAAACCCAACCAAGAGGAGGCAGATGGTTCGAAGCCGAAGCCAGCGCCCTCGTTTTTGAATACCATACGCTGCTGCGATGCTCGTTTGTATTTTTTGGGGTGTAACGATTTGAGTGTAGGGCGCATGCAGAGCTGGATTGAGCGGGTTAGGGCTCTTCAAGGCTCGGGGCAATGGATAGATGCGCTCTTGCTGGGACTAGAACAATACCGATCATGCGACGACAAGTCTACCGGGAACTCTCCCAGCTCCTCCGATGACCTTGTCGTTGCAGATTTGCTTATGGAGTATGTAGATATCAGTTTGGGAAATGACCAAGGGGCGGGCGATAGTGATGCGAGGGGCCCCTACCGTATTGTGGCTGAGGTATGCCTAGACTACTGCACATCTATTAAGAGGGATGATCTGTTGTTTGGTCCTATCTACAACCGTTTCATTACAATGAAACACGAACAAGTGTTTTTGGAGGTCATGGAGCCATACATCTTGGCCGACCGGTTGCAGCATGTTCCAGCGACGGTGATGAAAGACTTTGTCAGCTACTTCCAAAGTTTAGATCGGTTGCAAGATGTTGAAAAATGTGTGTTGCACTTGGATGTCCAAAAATTTGATATAGATGGGATGGTGCGGCTATGTGTGGAGCATAACCTGTTCGATGCATTAATTTACATCTTTAACAGAGGAGTGCACGATTATGGTACGCCCATTCAGCATCTGTTGTCTCCCTGTTTTCAGACCCTGGACGCCGCCGTGCCGTTGGAAAGCCTGTTTGCACAGACGACGGACCTGTGGGCACACGAACAAGCTCGAATTTGTGTGCAAAAGCTGAGCGTGTATGTCTCGTGCATCATGGACGGGAAACTTTACCCAACGGGCACGATCCCTGAGGAAATGGTGTCGCTTGCTCGGCAGCAAGTGTTGGATGCATTGTTGAGTCACGACAACTGCAACGGGCTAAAAGTACTGTTGCTGATCGATGTTGATCGCGCGTTTCGAATTTTACGCTCAGCATTTTGTGATAGCGATTATGATGAAAAAACTTTGTCTAGATGGTTTGTTGCCATTAATGACGTTGTCGCACCGGAAAAATACAATTCGAGTACTCCAGCCGTCACGGATTTAGAGCACAAGTTTTCTGCTGTTGTAATCCACTTCGCCGTTTTTGTTGCTGAGCTGTATGCCAAGTCGTCGTTGACATATCTGCCTTTGGAAACGGTAAAACTTTCCCTTCAAATTCTCGTTCAAATTTCATCGGCAAAAGAGCGAAGCAAACCCGAACAAATGGTCGTCGAGGTTATCAGGGCATGCCAAGCGCACCGCAAAAACCAAATGTCGGATTTGGTGGAAGACGTGAAACAATTTCAAGCTCAGCTTGTACAATCCAATATGTTGAACGCTACTACCGCGTTATTCGAGCTTCTTGGCGATGCAGAGGCGACCGTGAATGCATATTTGAAGTGTGTAGACCGTGTATTCCAAGTCCAAGTCTTCTCGTACGTTGCTGACGTTATCGTGCAAAATACGGGCAAGACCGCGGATGCACCAGTAAGTCCTCGCAAAGCTCCTGTGATTTTGATGGAGAAATTCGATATCGAGGCGTTCAAGCAGTTAATACTGAAAAACTTGAGTCGCTTTGTTGACATAGACCAAGAAAAGACGACAAACATGATTCAAAGTCTTTTTAAAGGGCAAGCGAGCATGGTCTTGTCGGAGTTGTCTGACCCAGTAGACCAGTACAACTATCTGCATCATCTAATTTCGCCCCCCACTACGGGAGACCATGTCCCCCTGCCTGTGTCCTCTGAAATGTACGACCATTACATTCGCCTCTTGTGTCAGTTTGACAAAGACGAAGTGGTCCGCTTTCTCAAAAGGCGGGATGGCTACTCCTTGGACTCTGCTTTGGCTATTGTAAGGGAGTTCGGGGTCGCGGACGCAACCGCATTTTTGCTCGAGCGAACGGGCGATGTGTCGGCTGCGTGGTCGTTGCTCTTGGCATTTATAAAAGAACGCCTCGCCGAACTCTTGGAGGTAGAAGAGGGGGAAAGTACCGGGGGGGGTTCTACAACCATAGGCGGGGCCCTTGACACATTGATCGGCATGTCAGAGAGAAATGAAGTCACGCAAGAGACATGGTTTGAGGCTCTAGATATGTTTTTAGGGGAGCAAAGAGCTTGGCAAAAAGATTCGTCGAAACGAACCGTCATAACTGGTTTCGTTCGAAAGTTGTTGCAAGCAATGAAAGCACACGTGTCGTTGTCGAGTGTCCTCATGAAAATGACTAACGACCACCGAAAGCAGCCTTTTGGTGAATTTCGATCGACGATATCAACCATGCTCGCCGATGTCAAGTACGAGCGGGACATATTGGGCACCGTGAATAGTCTCCAAGTCGGCACCACGCATAAAAATATCTTGCGACTGCATAAATTGAAGGTCGGCGCGGCAACATTCATCGATACTTGGGATGTTGCTACCACGGGTGGATCTGTATTAGATGATGATAAACGGAAACAACGGAAGATGATGAACCGCTACCGAAAACGAGTACAAGTGCGGAACAAGCCGCTCTTTGAGCTTTACGGAAGGAACGCCACATTGGGTACTACAAGTATGACCGATTCGAGGTCGTTATTGGCGTTGCAGCCGTAAAACATACTTGGCATTTAAAAAATTCGTTCGGGTGTACCGAGAAGTATCATACGAAAAAAGATATCATTACCTGTGCTGTATTGTATCATACGAAGTATTAAATGATACAATGATACGAAATAAATTGGCGACTGTGTATTAAATTAAAACCTAATTAAGAAACTAGAGATGTGTGTCACATCAATTATTTTTTTTACTTAAAACGTACTTATAATCTCCGAGATACCAATATTAATATCTTGGTGGTATCTAATCGGATGCCGCCCCTTTCTGAACAGTGAAAAACATTGCGTTGTACGTGGTTTCTTTCAAGTTCATACTGGCAGGGCGCCTATTATAATGGGTGGTGACACGCTCTTCTGTCAAAAATGTAAAGCCATACATTCCAATGGCATATTTTAATTCTTCATAACTCAATTCAAGCGACTGTAAATAACGATCGTCGCTCCTCCATTGTGATGGAGACGCCCCGAATTGATACCAATGGTACACGAGAGGGCCAACATTAATCCACACACCACCAGGCTTTAGAATTTTATGAATAACTTTGCAATATTCAAGAACGTTTGGGGCAGTATCGACGAAAAAGCAGGTTACGACAGAATCCCAGAGACCATAATTCTCCTGTGTGTCATAGACTTGAATGAACTCCCCCATGGTCATGGACATGTCCATTCCGGGGTTCGCCTTTGCGCAAGCCAGGCAGCTCACATCCGGCACCATGATCGGCTTCAAGGCATCCTCTCTGTTTAACATGTTGTTTGGATCATGGATCCAGGGGTATAGTTTGATAGAGTTGGCTTTGAGCCCCCCGTTTAAGAAACAGTCCGAAACAAAGAGCATAAAGTAGTCGAACTCATTCCCTTGGCCTGCATACCCCGCCAGGCATACCTCCAATAAAAGACGAGCAAGGCCGACTCCTGGCAAGAGTACTTTACGTTTGTGTTTCAACTCGCCCTTTTCACCGAGGGGAACGTATTGCTGCAATTCACGAAGAATTGGAGAGTATATTTCGTCTCTTTCTTTTTTACCCTCTGCTGCCCAATCCCGCACACACTGCTCAATGGCAACTTTAACTTTTCCCAAGTGCCGCTCCGCGCAAGTGACACTGCTGTAGTCCCTGTCATAAATATGTGGGGGGCATTGCTGCTGGACCACGCCCCGCAGAAAGTACTGATTGGCACTGACAGCCTCTTCAAGTTGCCCAAGCTGCTTTTCTATTGTATCTACGGGAAGTTTATCCCGAAATTCCTGCGATAAGTTGGCGAAATGTCGTTTGCGACGGTTGATTTCTTCCATGACGTGCGCCTCATATTGTAAACACGCGAGATTGCACTCGTTGAAGTGCCGGGTTTCCGCTTCGTCGTCTATTAGGGACGCCATTGGGCGGCTTTTTGGGTTGTCTTCACGCGCGCCAGGGAAAAATGCAAATACTGATACTGTAAATAGAACTCGTTGTACGCACAAGAATGCTGGAGTCAGTTTGTCAGCCGCGCTGCATGCATCGCAATGCCTCAACGGATCATGAATTTCCTGCACCTTGGTTCCCGCACCTTGGTAAAATCTTTCGTGTCCCACCCTTGTTGAACATGAAATAAAAGATCCGTCCCGCGTGGATGCATGGCGTGTACGCAAGGGTCGTTGGTATTGGTATTAATAATATGGTATAACACCAACGATCTCCTATCCTCCCTCCCTGTCCTCGAGAGAGATGGACGGTGAAGGGTGAAGGATGCCCTTGTACCCTAACCATAACACCGACCAAGAAATAACGAACGGACGGACGGACGGACGGACGGACGGACGGACGGACGGACGGACGTGACGTTTTCGACACACTGACCGTGCGGGGTATTGTGCGTTGGCATAAGGTCCGCATACCTTTATCAGGCCTCTTTTTAGGTGCCCCCTTTTCTGTGAGACTGCGGGAGCTATCGTTGTTGTCGAAGTGGACACGCCATTGATCGGACGTGGTACTCAGACAATCAAATACGGACGGCCATGTCTGCTCGAAAGTCGACGGCAGCCGGGGCCGAGGAGACGCGCGTCTCTATGCGACGAGCCGAAGACGATGGAACATCTCGTGCTGAGACCGATACGAACGGGAAGAAAAACAAACCCATGGAAAAGGGGAACGGGCTATTGACCATTTTTCTTGGTGGTCTCCTGTTATTATTTAACGTGTCCGCTGTCATGTTGGCGGAGAGTGCAAAAAATAAGGAGACCGGGAAGTTTATGTTCAACACCGCCTCTGCTGTCGTCGTGGCCGAGTTCACAAAGCTAGTGATTGCGTCTATAGGTTTTGCAAAAGCCCTACAGACGAACCCACACATTCGGTACACGATGTCAGTGGGATCACTCTTGAAGTATGGCATCCCAGGCCTGCTCTATGCCGTGTGCAATGTTGGGAATTATGAAGTGTTGAAGTATTTGTCCTCATCGCTGTACCAAGTATTCAACAATATGAAAATCGTCACAACGGCAATCGTCTTTCGCCTTTTCCTTAAAAAGAAGCTGAAGATAGTGCAATGGGTATGTTTGGCGTTTTTGACCATCGGCATGCTTGTCACGACACCGAAAAACAGCGGCGGCGGAGATTCGGATGACCACGGCAAGGGAGACATAATGACCGGGCTGTTGATGATGGTAATCATGAGCTGCGCGTCCTCCTTGGCAGGCGTATATAATGAGTTCTTGCTGAAATCGTCACAGGACGATACCTTCTTTCAAAGCATGCAACTCTATATCTGGGGTGTCGTCATCTGCCTGGTTCGCTTCAACACCTCAGCCACGGACGGACAGTCATTCTTCGAGGGGTACACACCCAGAACATGGGCAATCATTTTCTGCAACGCACTGTACGGCCAAGTCGTCGCATTAGTGTTTAAATACGCCGACAATATAGTGAAAGTTTATGCCAACTCTTTGGCGGCTTTGAGTACAGCTTTTTTATCGTACATTGTGTTTGGAAGCCCACTCACGGCTGATACGATGATCGGTAGCCTGTTGGTAGGAATATCAGTGCTTATGTACTACGGGAAGCATGAGTTGTTGCTGCAGACCGACGAGGAAGTGTGTTGCCCTGCGTCTAGCGCTGGAGGCGAAGCAGTACCGGTCGCGAAATACCGATTGGGAAACTGCTATGGTATGCCTCGGAGCACCATGTACACATTGCTGGGGAGTTCTGCGGTGATTTTGTACTTGACCTCTGGTAAGTCCAGTAGTGACCCTAACGACCCAGTTCTAGGTCTTTTGAAAAAGTACGACGACGAGAACTTCTCGGAATTAGCGAACCAACTCAAAGCGGGATGCAAACTGCACGTCGACACTCTCGGCACGGCGCATGCGCGGCGCTTGGATATTGCCACCCGTTATTTTAAAGATCACAAGTTAGACCTAGTATTTTCAGACGACAGCGCATTGGCAATGGAGCGCTTCGATATGATTGCTGCGCCGTGGCAGAAAGACGCCGTTGCGGCGATGGGTTACGATGACGTTGCCTCCGTATTTACCATGGCCATGAAAAAAATTCATCCCGCGTATGAAGACATAACCACTACGAGCAAAGGAAAGGCCGCTTTTAACTACCACTGCCAACACGAAAGTCACAAGGGCGTGTGTTCGGGGTTCCGTGTGCTGAACGTTGTCGGCACGAATGACTGTCTTTCATTTGAAGCATTGAATTGGGGGTTTGCCCAGGTGCGTTACCACCCCAGTTGCCAGAAAGACGGTGCCAAAGTGATGGACGTGTGGATGACGCACAAATGCCGGCAGGCTGGAACGAAAGCATGCTTAGCTGGGGCAAAAACGTTCAAACCGTACTTAGATACTTTAAACAAATTGAATCACGGCCAAAAAACGAAAAATGGACTGAGCAAAGATGCATTCGACTTAATCATGGGAAAGAAGACGTCGAAACAATTACGGAACGGCGTGAGCGTCCCCGTGCTAGTCGACAACAAACGGTATCTGTCATCTATATACGGAAGTCAATGGCACGACAGTACAACGGTGTGCGCAACAAATGTGGCTACCTGCAATGCGGAGGGCAAGAAATATGCACTTCGTGAAGTTCTGACTGCGATGGCAAAAATAAGTGACTGCGAGACGGCAATGGGAAATGGTCGTCGGTGATGCCAATAATCAGAAGGTGGCGCATCTACAACTACTCACGTATCCGTACATTCTGAATCTTGCGAGTATTTTAGAGAGAAACACACTGTCCACGATATATCTTAAAACAATATATTTTAATACAATCGCTATAAAAGTTATTAGTTTTATAATAGTATGATGGTACCAGAAAGTGTTATTGAATTTTTCTGTTTTATTTAATGCAATTATTATAATTATCAAATAACCATAGTAAGTATAAAGGCTGTGTATTCAATTAAACGTTTTCTGTCTCAAACATTAATTTAAGCGGTCTCCATCGCTATTTTCTTATGATGATCAAGTTCTTACTTAGTATGAAATGCTCCACTTTTGAACGTTTCTGTGTATCATATCTGTTTTTTTTAACGTTTTACGAAATTCGTATGGTACCTTTATCTTCATAATTCCACTTCAAAACGAAATCTTGCATTCTTGTCTCCATCAACAAATGGGTACCACTGGGGGAAATTCACATTCCAAATATTATTTTGGAGATTGTAATGCATACCCTCAGATAAATCAATGGTCCAATTTCCAGGCGTTGGGAATGGTGACAAAAGACCAGCGGATACAATAGGTACATCTAGCGATGTTAATGTAATATTTTCGTTCGCCTCGCTAGAATTCTGACGGTATTCAATTGTAGAGAACGGGCCTAATGAATGTAAATGTACGGCACCGTGTGTTACAACTTTCATTGGATCAATGCCATTGTTCGCTGCATCGTTACTTAATCCGGTCTTCCGAAACCCACGCATTGCCCATCCACCATCATTTGGATCCATAACATAGGGGTTAAACGTTACCCATTGTGCTTCTGCTAATCTTGTTCTTGTCTTATTGAACCATTGCACATCGAAAATTAAAGATGTCCTCTCATCCTCAGTATAGGCCGCAGCGGGAACACTATGAATTTTAACACTGGTCCATATGGTCGATGGAGCACCATACATTTCATGTAATTTGTAAGGCAGGCTGCCGGTGACATGGAAGGCACAGACATCGCCATCATGTTTTATGGAATTGTTCTTTTTGACATAAATTTGCACCAAAGAAGGGTTTGTTTCTGAGTGCACGGGGCGCGCACTGGTCATATTTGGTTTATTGAAATTATGGCATCCAGCATCTTCAGTTGTTGGTGTACAATAGGACATTCCATAATCTTAATCAAATTTAGTATAATCGGATGCACTGATGGTTTGATACGTGTACAAGCCCAGCACATGTTCTGCTACTGGTGTTGCAGCCTCTCTCTCTCCCCCCGGTTTTCCCTCGCCCTTTGTTGCACCCAGAATCATACTCATGTCCATATTTATACGATAACTTCGTCCATTACACGTAAACAAATTTGCAGATTGTTCCGCTGGTGTGCCTGGAATTTTTTCATACTCTGTCGTATCTGGGATGGATGGAAGTATGTTTGTCATTGCATCTTTTATTTCGCTTGCCAACGCAGTGTCCTTTTTTCCTTTTCAAGCACGTCAATTGCACTGCTTAAATAATTACGCTGGTCCAGCCACGACTCGATTGCCATGTGATATTCGGGTGATTTTAAGGCCCGATCAAATTGTACGTTGGTCCAGTTCATGTAATCACCTAATGGATAAGTACGGCTACCCAAGTAAGAACTTAGATACCAAGTTGTATCTTCTCCCCAGGTATGCTCTGGGATTTTGGTAAGCAGACGGTCAAATCGTTTCATCGTTATGTCAGATACCTGACAAAGATTTCTTTCAATGCAATCACGGCGACGACGACTTAATTCACGAAACATGACATTTTTGAAAGGGTCCGCTGGTACCCCGTATAACCAGGTATCGCCAATCTCTTTCGTAATGATAGGCAAGCCCTCTTTATGTTGAGATGCTACATCATAAAAGTCATCAAAGGTGGATTCATGAACATTCGCATTCGGATATTTCTTGCGCAACCCATTGTAAATATCTTCAATGGAAGATTTACTCAAAGGACCCCCGTTGTCTGTGTTCCAAGCACAATAAATTCCTACACCATTAGACGGCAATACGTGTAAACCGCCACCATAGCCATGGTCAAAAACAAAAATGACAGAAGTATTTGTAGCATTATCTTTCCATACAAAGAGGTCTGGGATCACAGGATGACCCCCTGAGCCGCCGCCCGCGCCTAAACTAATCATTCCAACATTATTTGCAGCCAGCAATGGCACAATGGATCTTGTCATTCCTGTTTCGTCACGCTGCGAATATGTGGTCGGTTCTCGCACACCCAACTCTTGCGCTATGCTCCTTCCAATAGCAAGGGAAGCGTTGAAAAGCGACGCATCATAAAGACCAGGCATTGGATTATGGGGAAATGCATGCCACCAAACGTCGCCTCGTTTCACAGCGTCCTTAAACTGTTGGATTATTGTTGCATTTGGGCACTCAAGTAGATTTTTACCATATGTCGTTCCTGGTCTCCAGTCTGTCAGCCCACTTTCTTCACAATCAAGAAGAAATGCAGCAGCGTAAGGATGTGTCATGTACGAAAAGCCATATTTCGTATTTCGTAATTCATTCGCAAGATTTGCAGCTCTAGGTATGAACGTATTCATATTTGCATTAAGGACATAATACGACCAGGGGCGACACTGTTGTCCGTCAACACTTATTTGTGGACCTATACATCCCTGAAGCGACCCACCATCACACCATGCACGTGAGTTGAAACCAACATCCATATGGTTGGAAAAGACCACATGGATTTCTTGAACATCATTCGGGTCCACATTGGCGTTAAAAGGTTCAAACTCCCAATAAAGCCCCCGTTCTTGTGTTCTTTTCTTCGTCCGTTGTTTATTGTCGTTATTAGTCGCGGCGGCAGTTGCGACGAACCACCACAGCAACAAGATCGCTTTCATGAACCACATAGAATCTCTGTCCCAAAGTCCTTCGAGTACAATTCCGGTCACTTGGAAATTAAAAGGACAGAGGCCCTACCTTGCCCGGATCCACATCTGTCTAAAAATGTTTGCGGACAGTAACGTGAGAATTGCGATGTATGTTACGTTTTATGATCAGAAAATAATAAAATAATGATATACATATGAGTCAAATAAACATACACACATGATGGGTGGTATGGTATTAATATACAAAATCCATCTCTTCTTTCCAAGAAATAACACATGTTAGTTCTTGATTTTGTCTTTGCAGGGGCTTGAAAAAACAATCACTTTTTTAACATGTTCAATCGACTGCTTTAATCCTCTCTGTATGTTCATCCACTTGCAAAGTTCAAAATTAGGCGTGTTCCAATGCATGATGCCATATTTAGCATTTGTCCCAGTACCCACGTTGTCCTTTCGTCCCGCATTCGTCGCCGGTGTAACACCACTGGTACGTTGTTTTGCCTGCAAATGCGCAACCGTAGTACTTTCTCTGACCCGACCAATATGGGCTCTTGCATGTACAGCCTGCTTTCGTCTTGGGCGGCGATGATACGCAGTAGTCCCAGGACCCAAGACCTTTCGTGGAATTCGCCGGGGCCATGCCACACCCAGCCTCATTGACTTTGCACCAACTACCTTTGGTATCTCCGTCTGGATTTTGACACCCATACAGAGTCGTTTCCACATCTAGCCCTTGCCATGGTTCCTTGCAAGTACAACCAGCTTTTGTGATGACAGTACCTGCGCCATCTTTGTACACCCACACGTCGTCTGCGACAACACCATCAGTATTCCTGATGTACTCAACATGCATTGCAGTCTTGTTGGCCACAGTGACTTTCCCAATTCCGTAATCATTGTCTTCAAACATCGACCATGTTTTGTTCAACAACGTCGACTGGTCAACATTATACCCCGCACTGCCAATGGTAAAATGAATCGTTCCCTGTCCGTGTGCAGTGCATTTGCCACGGTAAACAGGGCATGTGCGTTCGTAGGCATGGTAGTGCCCATACCACGCCAAATCTACAGCATATTTGTGCAATAGGTCTTCGTACATCTCCCGTTGGTGGACAGACACGTTGTAGTCGGAATCGTAATTTTCCGAATTGTACATCGGCCGATGACCTTGGACCAACAACCACGGCGTTTTTGTGCGATCTACACCGGCCAAGTCGTTTTCAAGCCACTTGTACTGGAGTGAACCTTTAGAAATATTGTGCTCCGTAGACACAATCGCAAAGTGTACAGAGCCATAATCGAAGCTGTACCAATACAGCGCGTTGCCGTTGTCTGGCATCGTGAAGCGGTTGTACACAGGAACGCCGCACTCCCCATGGCTGTCGTCACCATAATTTCCCCAAGAAGGGTGGAAACCAACACCGGGGGCTCCCGACGGATCGTGGCCGCTGTTCAGCTCCAAGTGGTCGTACTCGTGATTTCCAATCCCGACCATATACGGAACACGTGTAGCATATGGTTCAATGATTTGGTGCCACTGATCCCACAGGTAAGCGTGCCCTCGTGCGTAAGAAATGTCGCCGCAATGCACGACTAGTTCACTTCCTTCATTGATCAGCTGCAATGATAAATCGGATGTTGTATCGGCACGATCGTCAGCCCATGTACCCATATCAGCATAGATGATGAACGAAAAATTGTAGTCCGGATTGACCTTTGGTGCAGCGACAAACGATAGCATTTTGCTCATTTTAGTTTCGTCTTGGCCGTACGAGTAAAAGTACCGCTTTCCAGGCGTCAGATGAGTCAACAAGACTTCATGCATGAATCCAGGGGGGATGTAACCACCGCCTTCACCCACCGTTGTGTTGGCAGGAGATCCACACATGTCAGTATTGGTGTATGTATGAGTGCTCCCATAAACCCGGTTCGTATTTGGCTGCGATGCACTAGTCCCATAGTAAACAAATGGCTTGGCCGAGTCGGTGCTACTGATAAAATGGACACGCATTTCAGTAACGTCTCCTGTCAAAGCTATGTGTCCATGGACCGGCTGGTCTTTTTCAAATGCCACAGAGTTTGATGTCGCAATTTTGGAATAGCCACCCCCGGAAAGTTTGCTAAAATAGCGGTATTCACACGTATCCCTGGTGTCTCGGAGTGCCATGATCCCTTCCCCCGAAGTAGGGGCTTGCGTCTTTTTTCGTGTCAAGTGCGTTACGGATACCCAGTCCAAATAGTTAGTGTCGTTTGCCGACTGGGGGCAGAACAGACCTACCCAGTCATCCAACGTAGGGCTGGGAATATTGGTAAATGTAATGACAATATTGTCGCCGCTCCGTAACAGCGACGGCAGCGCAGTTAAGGATGCGCCCGTGCCGCCGTCCTCGGTCACAGTCAGCACGCCCTCTTCCTCCAGAAAGGGCACTTTGAACTCGTCGCTGTTGCGGTTAACGTACACTCCTGTTGTTTCGTTTTTCCGACGAAAGAAAGTAGGCGCAAACGACAAGTGATGTTTGGAAGAAGAGCCAACTTCCCGGCCGCTGAGATGTGCGTCATCGGACAGGCCAAAAGCACGGAAAGTCGAAGCGAGCAGACAGAAAGAAATAATCGAAAGTCTTTTTGGTCGAAACACCATGGTCGTACGAGCACCACAACCCGTCTTGAAGAAGGATGCGTTCGATGCAGAGAGCAATCGACAAAAACTGGACGTACTCTGGAAGCACTTGAGGCACGCCCAAATCAGCTCCTTGGCACTTTGCAGCAAGCACGCACCATGCCCATGGCGTCGGCACGACACGGTCGCAGCCATGGCCCTGACGGAACCATCAGTCACGTTGTTCGAAGATGCGCATCGTCGTCCTGGATGATGCTGTGATGCGACGTTGTATACATTGTGTGTGTGCGTGATGCGAGATGCGTGCGAGATGCGAGAGATACTCTAGGGGAGGACTAGACATATACGACATATCGTACTTATTGGGAATAATAATGACGACCGACGATTGAAGTACAGAAGTGTCCTCGTACCTCGTACTCGTCACAATAAATATAACTTGTAACTTGAGCTTTTAATAGAAAATAGACTTCTTGGATCTAGTATCATACTGGTAATTAGCACACTTCCAACTTGTACAGTGCAGACCCCCCCAATGCCGAAAGATTGACCGCGGATAGTCCTTTGGAAGTGGCAAATTTCACCTTTGTGCCGGAATAGACCTCTTTCCCACAGAGTGTTATTCCTTCTTCGATGCCACCATTGGAAAAACAAACCGCGTCGCACAGTACGGATGCTTTCTCAGCTCCAACGTTGATAAAGGCTAGTGCAATGCCATCATTTTCCAATTTCTTAATCCACACATTTGTGTCATCAGCTTTGGTGTCGGTGGTGGTGAGGTTAGACCCGAGGGCACGCACACCTTGCTTTCCAAGCTTATCTTGATTTATTCCAATTGCATCTGCATTTGTATATGTTTCAATAACATATTTACTCATGTTACGGATGTTACCACTAATTAGCAAAGGCGATGCCATGATTACCCACATACTAAATTGAGCACGACTTTGCAACGGCGTTACGCGTTGATTGTTCTGCCAGTCGGTAGATAACAATAAACACGGGTCGTTGAACGCCCCGGGGACAGCATATTGGGCAAGATTTGAATTAATATTTATGTTGACCAACACACCATTCCAATTCGTGTCGTCTGGGCCAATCCTCCAACTATTAGCAAGAGCATTCCCTTCAGGAGCATACCATGATTCCCACCCACAAAGGGAAAACAAAATTGGTCTACCGGTTTCGTTGAGCGCATCCCTCATTAATCCATACTCTTGAAATGCAGAAATATGATCTGTCGGGGCATTGCAGGAGTCTTCTTTCAGATAATCGACACCCCAGCTTGCGTAAGTTGCAGCGTCCAGTTTCTCGTGTCCCAGTGCACCTGGCTTGCCACCACACGTTTTAGTACCACGGTCGGTGTATGTACCGAATTTCAGACCTTTACCGTGGACGTACTCAGCGAGTGGGAACAGTGTCCTGGAAGGGAATTTTGTCTCATCCGCGTAAAGTGTGCCGTTGGCATACCTCCCCGCTGCCCACATATCATCAAGGTTGAAGTATTCATACCCCAATTCTTTAAGTCCCAATTGAACAAATACATCAACAGAGGCTTTTAGATTGTTTTCGTTCAGTTCCCCCATTAAATCGTACCAGGTATTGTACCCCATGGCCGGTGTTCGGCCAAGGCCATTGTCAAGCGCAAGGACAACAGGGAACAGCAAAAGAACGGTGGAAAAAACAAAACGTTTCATCGAGTTTTGTATGTTAATAAAGTTGTTCTGAGCGGTGTTTTAAACGTCAATTTTTTTGATGAACTAAATAAATGAAAACCAAGATCCTCTGCCACAGCGTTGGCCAAAGGCAGGCCGGGTTCTTTCATTAGTTGTTTATTTTAGTGAGCGGTGCCCGGTGCGCCGGTGCGTGAATCAAGTTGAAGAAAGAAAAAGAAAACCAATTCTATCTATCCTATTCATCGTTCGTATTAATGCGGGTAGGTACCATCCGAGACCTTTCGTCGGGTTTCTCCGCATCGGTCGGTGTCTAACCCTAAAAATAACCCTAATCGGTTCTGTTTCTCTATTTCTATCGTACGTACGTATATCGTGATCTGTTCCCATGTTCCCATACGGCATGAAGTACAAATTATTGGTAATCAATGAAACACACAAGAGAGTACAATGGACGCTGCGCTGCTGCTGTCAAGAAATTGCCGTTAGCTGCCAAAAACATGCGTTTCTATGAGCGTCATGAATGATAGTCCTATTTAGTATTATATTCCGAATGCCCAGAAACACACGGCCCCTTGCTGTGTGGACGTATTCGACTGCAACGTACTGAAGTCTGAAGTACTCATTATGAATTAACAGTCGAGAAGAACAACTTATTGACGAGCAAACAAAGAATTTGTGCGTCCGGGTTTCCCAAAATTCTCCCTCAACTTTGTGGCATTCAAGGCGACACATTTGCTGTTGTGTGCAGCTCCTCATAATCTATTATTTGGTCGCGGTGACTGAGTGGTCGGTAGTTCCATTATGTCGTGGTGTGGATACAGCTTAGCCCCAGTCAAGGTCGTCATTGACGAGGATATAATATATGACTCGCTGGTGGAAGACTTCAAAGCGCTCGTAGACGAAGACAAGATGCAAGATCGTAAAGAGACGGTGAAAGCGATGGCAGCGGCAGAAAAAGCGGCGCGAAATTATGATCTGCAAGAGTTGAAAACCCTCCGCCTTTCTTTTAAGGACATTGCTTTGATCGAAAATTTGGATGGGCTCTCGTCGTTGACGTACTTATCACTTGATAACAACAAAATCCCAGCTATTGAAAACATCAGCCACCTCAAGAATTTGACGTGGCTGGACATGTCCTTCAACAAAATCACTTCAATGGATGGGTTGGAAGCCCTAGTCAATTTAAAAGATTTAACACTGTTCCACAATTCGATCACTGAAATCACAGGGCTTGATACTCTGACAAATTTGCACTGCCTCAGTTTAGGGAAGAATAAAATTGCGACGCTTGCCGAAATAGGAAAGTTGCGCAAGTATACACAGATCAAATCCCTCGCCTTGGAAGGGAACCCCGTCTCCCAGATGGATGAGTACAGAGGATTTACCCTCGCACATCTGGAAACACTGGAATACTTGGACTACGTGCTTACCGACGAGGAAGAAGTGAAGGAAGCTCGGGAGACATTCCAGGATGAACTCATTATATTAACAGAGAAAGAAAGCATGACCAAGGCTAACGAAGATCAGCGCCTCGCGAAGCTTGCGTTGACGGACAAGCTTGTCAAAGCAAACATGGGCGTGGTCGAATCAATGTACGACGATATGTTCAAAAGTGACCAAGAAATGCCCAAGTTGATTATCTTGCCAGGTATCAAGGAGCTCATGGAGGACTACCAAGAAAAAATCAACGACGCTGCTCAGGTATTCAAGGACGACGGAACAAAAAAGTACTTAGAGCGTGTAGAAGAAGAGAAAAGCTTTACAAGCGCATTGGAACACGAACGTACGACGGCCGTTAAACGTTCTCAAGTTGTGATGCAGTCTTTAATCAAGGAAAAGAATGACTTGTCGAGTGAAATACAGATGGATTCAGACGATGAAGGAGGCAACGAGGATGCGTACATCGCCCGGGTTGATAGGCTGCGCGAGGAGCTCGACGTAGTCGTGTCGAGTTTGATGGAAATTGAGGTTGAGCGCACGGAGGCAATGGATAAGTTGGCGAACGTCTTTGAGAATCACGTTGGCGACATACAAAAGGTTCAGCTCGAGAACCAAAACGACTTTTTCCGAGCCGTGGAAGAAGCCGAGGTGGCGTTTACCGAGTCTTTGACCGAGCTCGTAGCAGCGCTGCAAAACGAAATGGAAACGGCGGAAGAAGGCAGTGAGAGTGAGAACATATCTGCAGAAGTTGCTGATCTGCTCGGTGACAAAGATGCGTTGAGTGCGTCAATCCAAACGTCAAATGATACACATATAGCGGCGCTATTGGGCAAAGAAGATAGCCTTCGGGCGGAAGAAATCGGTATGATGGTGCGGATCCTTACCGAATTCAAAGAAAACAAGTTCAAGTCCAACCGAGCGCGCGTCCTTGAAATCACTGACTTCAAACGGGAGTTTATGGAAGAGCTTCGTGAGCTGAAAAAGATGATTTAAAAGGTAGAAGGACACACCGGACAAGAAGATCATATGGTGATGTGAAAAGAAGATTATTCGAAGTGAAACATCATTATCCCCTTGATGTTTTTAATTAATTCACTAGTTATCATACTGATTTGCAAGAAGCAAACGCCCATCTTTTGGATCGTAGAGATAAAAGGTCATCGGATGATTATGATTAAGCTATAGTTTCATGTATGCGACGAACATTTCTATTGCTAATTAATTACAGTCAATATCGCGATCAAAGAATTTCTTGAACGTTAACGCCGTGGACTGCGCATTGAGCAACATAATTTGCTGCCCATGCATCACCTTCCCAATGTGCTCTCCACTTTCTCGGTCGAAATCAATATATATTGATATAAAAACTTTGACAACAGCTTCCAAAGGCACCGTAGCCATGCTTTCAGGGCCCGATTATTCAAGTGAACACACAGCCAGCATAATTGTTTTCATGGTATCTAGTTCCCCAAGCATGTATTCAATGTGCTGAACGTAATCTTCTGGTATTTTTTCGATCTCAGAATAAAATTTGAGTATAAGCTTGTATAAAAATTCTATATCGCTTACAAACGATTCCGTTATGCCGCCCTTTAAGTCTTCTTCAACATCTCGAAGAATTTTAAAGTCATTGTTATTGTTGACCAATTTTTTAAATGTATTGTAATTTTCGTCGCCTCTCTTAAGGTCATATATGTACGTTGGCCCTGTGTTGTCACGTAACCTAGCCATTATCTGTTTATAACGATCCAAATTTGTACGCACTGCTACTTTTCGAGAAGTGGAAGGGATCAAAGGGTTTCGATGGGAATGAGCCTTCTTTTTTGTTTTGGAAGTTTCGCTTGAAGAAAAATACGATGAACATGCTTGTGAAGAAGCCTGCCTTTTGCTTCCAGATAATGCACGGGAATCTCTTTGAGATCTCTTAACCTTTTCTATCAGTCGAAACTTTGTCAAGTCGATTGAAGTTGTCATCCTATATATCATTTTGTCTGAGGAACCAGGCACCAAAGAAAAATCTTGCTTCTTCCAAAAGTTACAAACATCCTGACTAACCGCTTGCAATTTTATGCAAAAGATGCTATTTGCATAAATCTCCTTTAAAATCCAGACCATCAATGTCCCGTACCTTTGTTTATCAGGGTAACAACGCATAAAGTCAATATTCATTGAGTTCAAGTTAGCAGAAATTTTTCTGTAAACCACCCCTTTTAGAACACGATTGTGGCGTAACATATAAAACCTAAACTTCCCGGAAGTTATATTTTCATCCATGGACTCGCCTTTTTTCATGCGTACCATAGATTGTCCTGTTAACTCTGTCCCAATGAACTCAATTGCATTATTTATTGAAATCCTATTATCAGCGTACCCAAATTCCAACCCCTCAGGAAGAGAAATGCTTGCAATATTGGCTTCAATTTGTTGAAAAAAGTTTTCCTCATATTTATTGGAATTATTATTCCAAAAATTTTCACCATAGTCAACTAGGATTTCGCTGCCTACGTTTATATCTTTTTCAATCCTTAAAATTAAAAAAGGCAAACCGTCAACAACAATGTTTTCCAAAACAGCGTTTCTTGTTGTACAAATTCCACGAAAGTCATTTATGTACGGCAACACATCTCCTGGAATTGGGTTACTGTTTGATATGACGTATTTTTTTCCATCGAATGTAAGTTCTGGTTCGTACACTGAGAAAGCCAAAGGGTTAAGTTTAACATACCCTGGGTATACGACTAAGATCTTTTTGCCACATTGCAGAAATGCGTTTGCTATCACTTTCTTCCCATTATCTTTTTTAAAACATGGATGCCTTGAGCTTAAAACATCTCTAACTCCAATAACAGATACTGGCAAACTGTCTGTTTTAAACATTTTATATCTGCCAGCATCTGTGCATCTACGAACTAGAAAACGTTCTAAATCTAGTTCGTATGAATTTTCAATTAGGTATGTTTTCAACTCACCATTCTCCATATGACGATCAACTAATTCCCGTACGGGCAGATAGCTCAATGAGTTGCATGCTCTCATTTTTTCCCCAAATGTAAGATTCTGGTTGAGTTGAGAACCTGGTTGAGTTTCTTCATCTTCGGGAGAGAGGAGTGCAGACAGACACTGACAATCAAAGAACACCACTGGTTCCCTTTTCAGTCTATCTTGGGGTGGGTTCGTCTGCGTTAGCTAGTATCAATTTTAGTAGTAGTCTCTACATACACATAAAACAGGTACAGATACAAAAACAAACAAACAGTCTTGTCCATGATCTGCACGTACAGTACAAACACGAATTGATTCGCACATTTTTATTTTGTAATTAATACATTCATAGTACTATTACAGTACGTACGTGGTACCGCCATCTGCCAATAATCGTTCTAGCCACGAATTTTGTTTGTTTGGCGGGTGATGATCAACTATGCTCCAGTCTTGTCTCTACATCGCCAAGAATGTCGGAATATTTGCAGCGGACAAGTTTTCTGGCTTAAATGGACACACGTGGTATTCCCCCCCCGACAAGCGTTGGTCACGAGGCTGGACTTTGTACGATAAGTCAACCTGCACACGTTGTCTTGAGAGCAAGTGCCATGCCAACCAAGACGGACTCGGCTATGAAAGAGAGCCAGCCCGTAGAGTTCAAATGGGACGGATACGACGCCGGTCCCGGCGGCGAACCCATGGGCAAAGATACGTCGGATGTGGACGAAAGACCTGCCAGATTAGGGTTAGGGGCGGCATATTTGTCGCATGCCCAGCACCAACGCCTGGATGCTGGTGGAGTGCTAGAGAAGCGGTTGAAAAAGGCGAAGCGCCAAAAGAAGCGAAAGGCCCAGGATGAGGGTGACAGTGAACAAGGCAAAGCGGTTGACGGTGAAGCTGACGAAGAGGAAGACAGTCGGACGTCGATGTTTAAAGCTAAACAGGAGAAAAAGAAAGATCTTATGGACGAAATTTTTGACCGATCAGCCCCCCAAAAAAAGACGAAAAAAAGGAAAAGGCACGACAAGGCCGAAGTAGGGGTCCCCGTGAAACGCAGCGACGTAACAGCACCTTCGTCGGTCTTGTCCAGGACCGACGGCACAACCCATGTCAACAAAGAGCCAGGCCAGAAGGCAAAAGGCACCGATATGAGTGGGGCGGCACACATACCGCGTTCAAAACGCAAAACAAAATACGGACGGAGGACGCGATCACGGCAAAAAAATTTAAAAAAAGACACCCGTCCCGAGCATTTGAAACCGACATACCTAACAGTAGGGGCAAGCGATTATAACCCGTTAAAGGGACGAAGTAAGGGTCGCAAAGGGAATACTGGTTTGGCGACGAACCTGGCTTCTGGGAGCTGGGTTGTGGAAGACAAGAATCCAGCCGGCGCAAAACAAGCAATCGCCGCAAAGAAAACGAAGATAAAGGCAAAGACGAAGAGTATGGTTGTCGCAAATCTGCCCTTGAAGTCTGCGGCTTCCGCAGATACTAGAAATGACGATGCGTTTTTTAACGACCCTTCGAACCAAGCTTGGTAATTTTCCATACCTAGATCTAGAGTTTCCACGCGCTAGGTGGCAAGCACTGCCATTCTAAATCGAACATGTAAAACAACGAGCATACACGTGCAGTATGTGACTGTGAAGAAAAACTTGTCTCGTATATAAAGAAGTTACATATTACAGCCATTAAGTTAATTAATTAAGATCATAACTTATACGAATGATATATTATTAGTTTTTTATATATATAATATAACCCCAAACGAGATCCTGTATGATTTTATGATATGATATAAAGCTAATATAGCGGTTGTATTATATACTAAACATTGTTTGTTGTCAAAATCGCAATTGTTCTCTTCAGTATTGTCTTCTGTAAATAGAGTCCTTGCAGTTAAATCATCAACTGATGTCCATAAGATATTACACAGAATACTTTATCTTTCTTAATTAATATGAGAATGGACACTGTTATTTCAGTTTGGTGATGGATTAACGTCAACCACGGCTAGAACTTTCCGATTGGGACCCATTCTCCAACTTTCCTGGTGCCCTCGCCCAGCTATTACTGTGTTCCCTTCCATTCAAGTTGTCATTTCTGATAGGGTTTGTTTTGAGGCTTAGTTGTGACGGTATACTCGGAAGCGAGTTGTTGCTCGAGTGCGTGTGAGTATTTGCTCTCGAATTACGTTTACCCAATTCACCAACTTCGATTTGCGCATCTCCTTTCCTGATGTGCCGACACTTGGGCAAGTACATAATAAACACTGCGAGTGTGGTAACCATAAACGTTGTCATTAATTGAATGAAAAGAATGTATTGGGGGTCTATTGTTTGACGCATTCCAAAATAAATACAACCGGCTACAGTACCGATCGACATAACATTCATGCCTATAAGGCCCATATATTTGGACTCTTGGAAACTTTTCGGTGCATTTTTAACACGATACGCCAAAAGGGCGATGAAAGACAACGCGGCGACATGTACACACGCTTGAGCGGCTTGCCACAAAGTGCCCCAATCATCATTGGTTCCACTTGTGCAAGTGGCCTCACGAATCGCCTGGGGCCCAAAATTGTATCGATCACTATCAAAAAACACGTCTGATGCATTAATAATCTTAGGGAACGTCTTAATGCCAGGAACTAAGCTGTGTATAAGCAAAAACACAACTTCAAAAAGGACCAAGTATCCAACGAACAGGAGCATCCTTTTGACTTTTAGATCAGTTCTTCTTTTCAGCAGTTTGGAGTTGAACAACATATGCACGCGAAATATCTTTACAAGCATTGGTGCCCACACCAGGGTGATTCCCAAATTCAAGTGCCACACACGAGTGAGGCACGATGTTGGGGTTGGAGGTCCAATGAATTGAATTGGCGATATAGCAACAAGAAACAACCCGAAACTAAAAATAAGCAAGAATTCGAATTGAGAATATTTGATAGTATTGCTTCCCAACGAATGCATGCGGATGAGCCAAATCAGCCACCCAAGTTGCAGGATTCCACCGACCGCAGACACGACGAAGACCCCCGTGCCCATGCTCGAGGACAATGGTGTAAATTTGCACACTATATTTGAGCGGAAATAGTTTATGTCGCCCTTGCAATCGTTGGGATTGTACGTGACTTTCAAGGGTATTGTCATCGTTGCAGGATCGCAATCGCTGACCAAGTCGAAGTAGTACTGCTGAGGCCTTCGACAAACAGGGCGGTCATCAAAATCCCTGTCACTTTTGAAATTCTGAGGTAGCGTCAATGGGACCGATAAGGTCAGTTTATCTTGGTAAATTGAGCCGACGGGTTGGAACTGCTCGCCATTGTAATTGTAAACAAAAAACTTCAATTTCCCAGCGTCTCGATCTCCTCGGTTCATCCCCTCCTGGTCCTCTTGCCGAAAGCTGACTTCCCCTGAGAACCCGTGGAAAGTCGTTATGTTGACTATGGCACTAAAAATACTTTCGGCGTTCAAAACAGAGGATTGTTTGCTAGTTTGCGCCGCCATGTACGTGCTGCTGGTGAACAGATCGTGCAAACCATGCGCAATGGCCATCGCACTATCGTACGCGTACGGGACATAGCTGCTAATGCGCCCATCCCCTTCAGTTTCCACCCGGTACTCTTGAGCAGCCTCCCGATCATAATCTGAAAAATTAACTGCAGCGCAGCGACGCGTAGATGATGATAACGGCCGAATCCATATGGACCTATTATTGGTATCCCTTGTCATATCGCACCCCGCCACATCGGTTCTATACGGACGGCCCACGCGAGGCTCCTGACTGTGCCAGGCATCGGCCAGCCGTTCGTACGATGGGCCGCTCCCGGGACCAAACGACGGCGTGAGTAGAAGAGCGCCATGGAATACTTTGTCGCATAGGTCAGTTTGATTTGGTACATTCCTACAAGTATTGTCGAACGCCGACAAGAACAGTTCGGAGGAAAACCAGAGAACTGGCGCCTCGGGATTCGACGCTGTGACTCCAGTCTGCTCGGCAGCCTTCGCAATTGTTGTAATGTCCGGGCCAGTTGCCCACATGACGATTATGCGACAGCTAGCTTCCTTCAATGCCATCATTTCTGGAAGTACGCTGTTGGCACCATTGTAAAACTCTTCCTTATGAAGCAGTGTCAACCCCGATGTTCCTTCCTCAACCGCACGTGCAAATTCGCTTGCACCCGAACTACTGTATGCATCGCTACCACTAATAACGCACACGAACCGAAATCCACGTGCTTTGATCGCGGCTGCGATCATCCTGGCTTGATAAGAGTCACTGGGTGCCGTCCGCGCGAACAAGGGGTAAATTTCATTGTCACTCAATTCTGGAGAAGTGGCACTGTAACCGACTTGCGGGATGCTGATTGATTTTAATTTAAAAATGTTTTGCGCACTGACTGTCGGGCCCGACGATGCTGGTCCAACAGCGACATCTGCTTTGTCATCAAATATTCGTACCGCATTGACTGCTGCTATGCCGTTGTCCCGCCGAGAGTCGTAGACAGACACTTTAAGAGTCGTGTTAGGCAATAAGTCGTCGTCGAACCCGTCAGTTTTATCGTTGATGTGGTTAATGGCCATCAAAAACGCAGCCAGCCTGCGACGTCCCCCACCATCTTCCTTGTCCTCCATGGTAAGCAAAGGAAACTGCGCACCGACCGTGATTGACACGGGCGGGGCCAAACTATCCACTCGCACCAGCGGCCGCGCCACCAATAGGCACAATACGCCCACTGCAACTCGCACAAAAATC
>Ga0099797_100514_pt1 | contig 24830 bp, 14 predicted proteins | sample Uncmet_Sort48C_1_FD_89871 | JGI IMG/M metagenome (GOLD analysis project Ga0099797, IMG submission 89871) | Marine eukaryotic communities from CALCOFI LINE 67, Pacific Ocean - C012_Sort48C_1 | ecosystem: Environmental > Aquatic > Marine > Oceanic | place: Pacific Ocean: Monterey Bay | collected...
ACTCTGATGATTCGCAGAGTACCTACAGTTTCGTAGAAAGATCCTATGCGGGTGTGACGGTTGAAGTTGCTGTCCCAGGCCGCACAACGACTGTTGTCATGGGAGCTGGCGGACAGAATGCTCCACAAAAAGAAGTCAAAGTGACTGACCTATACAATGTCCGGTGCCATTGGAATAAAGACAAGAAAATTGCCATGGAAGGTTATGGTTGTAACAGGGACAAGACGTTTGCTGAGGCTGTGAATATTTGTGAGCAAAAAGGGTACCGCCTTCCGACCCTTGCCGAAGTCAAGGAGAAGAAGACCCAAGGAACGGGTTGTGGCTTTGATGCGTCTTTCGTTTGGACATCAAGTGCTGGTGAAATTGGCGAAGATGATGCCACTCCACCTGAAGCAGTGGCTAAGATGAAACAGATCACGACTGTGAAAATTATTACTGGGGATGGCAAAGGCGATGATAAAGACACAAATGTTGAAGACCGCCATTCAGTGCGTTGCTGCGACGACAAGCAAACTCTTCTTCCGATGGAAGGCAGGAATGGATATGGGTGTAATACAAAGAAAACTTTCGCTGAAGCGAAGGATATCTGTGACAAAAAAGGCTTTCGGCTGTGCACCATCGATGAAGTAATTGCTGGACGTGTGAAAGGAACTGGGTGCAACATGGATGAACAAACCATTTGGACATCGTCGGGTATGACACCAGATCCCACTAAGGGAGAGTGCATGATAGTCGCTAAAGGAAAGAACTACTTCTTCCGTGGTGTCGACTTGGGAGGTAAGAGTCTATGCTGCCCACTAGGGGCTAAACTTACTGCAAGTGGTGCTTGTATCAATGCAAAGAAGGGGGAAACGTGCTTTCTGTATGGTAATGATCTTGGCTCCCCTGAACCGCATCCTTGCGAAGATGTTACGAAAGCAGCTGGCTGGCAAATGGTGTTCAACCAAGAAATCCAAAAAGACTTTCGTGGAGAATGGCAACGACAAACTGTTGGAAAAAGCGGTGTTGTGCAAGTGACTAAGGGGCAGAGCACTAATTGTGCCCCGAAGTTTGAGTGGTTCAAGCAACAAATGCTTGACAGTGGTTTGCAAATTACGGAGTACATGATTGAGACTGTTTACAAAGGTGTCGTGAAATCCCAGGCCGTTGGGAAAGTCATCGATATTACTGGAGATGCCACCTTTTTCGGCGGGGTTCAAAAGGACGACCGCGGTATTTGTTTGAAGCAAATGAAACTCTTGAAGCCATTCGGCGACAAGTATTTCAACGCCCAAATCAGTTACGGTCCCCAAGCTGACTCCTCCTCATTTTGCAATTATCGCACAGGAAAAACCTCCATCAATAGTTACCGGGTAGCAGATGCTTCGGCAAAAGACAGTTTCGGTGCGGATATCAGCTTTTTCTCCCACAGGAATGATCCAAAACAATATAGCATTTGCGAGAAGTCGCAAGTGTTCAATACCGACAATGACGATAAAGAAAAGCGTAGTATTCGAATGTACGTGAAAGGTAAGCCTTTGAAGCCTGAAGTCAGGAAAGGTTTATGCCCAGGTGGCGGTCTCGAGCTACGAAATGCTGAAGGGGATGCGAAATTTTGCAACAAAAACCACCCGTGCCCCAGTGGCTACCAATGCGATACACATACCAATCCGCAGACTGCGGTATGCTGTGGGAACGCAATAAATATCACGTCCGCCCTTGACGGCCGCTTGCCTCTTCCTGGAGAACCGGAAAAAAAGCATGCTGTTTTCGAAAATTTGAGAATCAGTGGGCCGGGTGTCCTTATTAACAAAGACAGTGGCGCGAAGGAGTGCCCTGGGCTCATCGATTGTGCGGTAACCCCGTGGGGTGCGTGGAGCGAGTGCACGAAGCAATGCAATGGCGGCAACAAAACTCGCTACAGGTCGGTCTTGCGACCGAAAGAGCATGGTGGCCGTAGTTGCCCTGCTCTCGCTCAAACTACGTTCTGTAACCTCAGGTCATGCGACTGCGGTGTGACTGAATTTTCAGAATGGTCTGAGTGTTCCAAAGATTGTGGTGGTGGTCTCCGCACTCGCTCTCGACGCATGTTCCGTGAACCTTTGGCTGATGGTGCCTTGTGTCCACACTTGAACGAAACGGAAGTTTGCAATAATATGACTTGCCCGTTTGTTGGACTGCCTGCATTAGGGTTGGCAAAAACACAATTAAAAAATACGCCTCCGGAAAGGTTCACAGGCCGTGACGACAACCTTTTCTGCTACGAAAACCCAGAGTCGCTGCTGCCCTACAAATTTGGATACACTGGTGGCGACAACTTGTGGTTTTCTGGTGCGGCCGACAAAAAAACAACTCTCCGGTCACGGTATTCATACCAGGCCCCATTGCGTGTAGACTTCGGTTTTCAATACTCAGAATGGTGTGATAACCACTTCATTATTCTGACTACGGATCCATACTACACATTTAAGACAGGTGCGGAGCCGGATGCAATCAAATTTACATACGACTGTGGCAAGAAGGCGATTACCTCGGAATTTTACAACACAAGTGCAATTTGCGCTCCACACTTACTCCCAGGTGTTAAGGCTACCCTCGAAATCGACGAGTTCGGAAAAGCAACTTTTAGCGATAGTATCTGCCCATCTGTCAGTCAAACTGATGAACGTGGTGCCCTTGGCAACGGAAAAGATTTCTTCGTGTACCTTGGTGCAAACCGTGATGATGCAAGCAAACCTGTCGCGGAGCAAAAGCGCACAGTGTTTTCGAGTTTAATGATCAGTGGAGAAGGGTCCGTTATTAACAACTTCAACAAGACAACCCCGTGTCCGGGAAAGAAGGATTGTAAGGTATCGCCGTGGACGGAGTTTACAAATTGCACGGCACCTTGCGATGGTGGCAACCATACCAGAACACGCCATGTGACGGCATTCCCGGAGAATGGAGGAATGGCCTGCCCAATTTTGCGTGAGACCAGACCTTGCAATGTTCAACGATGTGGCAAGGACTGTATCGTCAAAGAGTGGGGCGAATGGGGTAATTGCTCAGAACCGTGTAATGGAGGTGTGCAATGGAGAGTGCGTGAAATTTTCCAAGATCGTTTGCAAGGCTCCCACTTTGGCCATGAAGATTGCCCTGCCCTGAAAGAGCAAAGAGCATGCAACAATCAGTCATGCGGGAAAGATTGTGTCGTCGAGGAATGGGGAGGCTGGAGTATGTGCTCTGCCCCTTGTGGCGGCGGTGTGAAAGCACGTACCAGAAAGATCTTGTCCCCCGCGGTGAAAGGGCACGGTGGTGGTAAGGCTTGCCCCGCGCTTGAAGAATTGAAGCAATGCAACATGGAGAAGTGCGAGGTGAAACAACCGAAGATAGCCTTGGGGCAAATTCGCGCTCTCGCCGGGTTCATCGAGCCAGTTCCTCTGGACGACGAATGCTCGATGTTAAGTGGGTCTTGTGGAAGGTGCGCCGCAAATCCGAAATGCGGCTACTGCCCTGGAACTGGGCAATGCATGCTTGGGACAGTCCAGGGTCCCACCCCGAGGTGGAAGAAGTCTGTTGACATCCCCGAATTCATGAACGACCCACGCAAGGCGTTTATGTACGCCACCAATTGCTCCTCTTGGGAGTTTTCGTTCTGCTCTCAAAACAGTTGCCGGGATTATACTGGTTGTGGTGAGTGCTTGAAGGACCAATTTTGCGGATGGTGTCCGTCCACAGGTAAGTGCTTGGAGGGTGACGAAGCTGGTAGTAGTGAAATTGGTGAGTATTGTCCTCGTGGTTGGTTGCACTCGCCCCTTCACTCTGGGTTTGGAGAAGACCAGACGTACGACTCAATTCTTTCCCCGGCACAACGGAAGGTTCAAGAATCCCATTTGAGTGACTATTGCGCTGCGAACACTATGGAGACAAAGATGCAGATCGCAATGAAAATGCAGGATGAAGCCAAGCGCCAGGAGCGCTTAAGGCAGGCACGCGAAACATGCCTACCATGCTCAGGTACCTGGCCTAATTGCCACTGTGGTCAAGACGTCGAACTCGCCGAGCATAAAGCCATCTTGAATACCCAAGTCACTCGTACTAATGATGAGGCTGATGGCGTGGATCAAACACTTCCACGTAACGACACGATCAAAGCCCACGATAATTATGGCAAACCTGCCTTCCCCATCGGATCTGTCTGTGATACAGGGGCCCAATGTAACACTGGTATCTGCTCCAGCCACTGTTGCAGGACGGAATGCGACCATGGCAATTGTAACGAAGCCGGCAAATGTCTCTGTGATGAAGGATGGGCTGGTGAAACATGCGCCAGTCGCAACGTTACAGACGTCGCAGACATTAAGACAAAGTTTAATTCCAGTTCTATGGCAGAATCAGGCTTCTCCGAGAAACAGTTAGAAGACATAGTCACTGCAGTACGAGAAGGAAATGCCACTCTGTTAAAATTAGCCAAGTCAGAAGGATCAGAAGGATCTGTCTCGAAACGGATCGCTGACCAACAATATCATGATGCTGTGGGTAACTTTTCTGGGAAAATTGATCGTTTGGGGGAGAAAGTTGATCTAGAGAAGCCACACGAGATTGACTCGAAAGAAACTCGCTCGCAGATGGAGACGCAAGCGGCGTCTACTAGTAGTTTCGCCAAGTTGGAAGAGAAGGAGTTGCAGTTAGCCAACAAGAAGTCTGAACTGAAGAAAACCTTGTTACAAAAAGACGAGACAACCGACCCGAACGCAAAAGCGAAACTTGTTAATACTGCGGAGAATCTGAGCAATGAAATTCAGTTAATCGAAGCCAGCGTCGCTGCTTTGAAAGATGATGCGAGGAAAAAATCGCAAGTTGCAACAGAATCCGCACAAAGGCTAGCAACCGATCTTTCTGCGCAATCCGCAAAAGCGAAGGCTGCCGCGGAGGCAAACGTTGAGATGGAAAGGAAACTTGGTGCTACACCTTCACTTGACAATGCCCCAATCGTTGGTGCAAACACGCAAATTAGCCCAACTGGTTTGGCGAAGTAGGAATGTATAGTTCCATTATGGGGGGGTAACGATGGTGCAATGAGAAAATCTCGATTCAACACTTGCACGTAACAGTCCGAGCCCATCCCTCAAATTTTATTAGAAGATATTATTATTGTTGTATTCTTAAGACTGGTAATAATGAGTAAGTACTGTACGTGTACGTCGAAAGAACGGAGTTAAATGAACCCTGTGTTTCATGCCATCTCCCATAACGAACGATACGAGTACCGTAGTCTACTAATCATTAGTACTGTATTTTATCTATTACACCCATGTCAGACGCTGCGCCGCCACAAGTTTTTTCTACGCTGCTTATTGACCCGAAATTAGGGCGATACAGCACCAAGCTATTTTGAACCATTGATTCTCAAATATGTCACGGACAACAAATATGGCAGTCCTATGATCATATCACTGGCAAACGAGCCATCTGTATGAACACAAGGGTGCTGTGTCAATGTTTGTTGCTTCCACTAATCACGAACAACCACTTTTCTGCCTGTCTGTTGGAGTGACCGTTCCCCTCAGCGCCATTCCACTGAGACAACCTCTTTCTGCATCAAAGTTCGTGCGTCGCAAGTCACACGAGAACATATCGTAGACGTATTGAAATCTCACAAGTTATTATCTAAAAATGTCTGACGAAGAGTTTGGAGAAGAAGGTGCGGGATCCAGTTTGATCACCCCTATTCGCGCCGGTGAACTTAAGAAAGGTATGTATGCCATCTTGAAAGAAAAGCCGTGCAAGATTATCGAAATTACCACTTCCAAAACTGGAAAGCATGGTCACGCCAAGGCAAACATTACCGGTATCGATATTATCACTGGCAAGAAGGTGATTGATATCTCCCCTTGCTCGCACACCATGTACCAGCCTGTCGTCTCGAAGGCTGACTGGACTGTGACTGATATCGATGACGAAGGCTTTGTCACTTTGATGGACGACAACGGGGAATCCCGATCAGACCTTCGCCTCCCCACCAATGAATTCATTCTTGACCCAGAATTGGGCAATAAGATTGAGACTGCCTTCAACGATGACAAAGAAGTTGTTGTAACTGTTCAAGCTGCTCCTGAAAATGCCAAGGCCTCCGAGAACACCGAAGTCATCATCAGTATGAACATCATGCAAAACTAATTTGCGCGGGACTCGTTCTGAGCCATGTACGTGAGATTGGACGACATTCTGTGACTGGGAAGTTCTCCTTGGTCGTTTGGAAGATGTGGCTGGAGAAGAAGCTTTTGTTTCTGATTTGTCTATGTAGTTAGTTGTACTAGTAAATATGTATCGTGAGCTCAGTTTGATATGATATAAATGAATATTTATCATACTATTTTTAAAATATTAAGACAGTGTAGGTAGTTTTATATAAAATGAATATTTGGCGCCCAAACACAGAATATAATACAGTCGTTTAAGAACTTGGTCTAAGTAATGTTTATACTCACCCTTTTGATAGACCAGAGATATCGATGACGGGAGTAACGGGAGTACAGTACAGTACGGGGGTTGTCTAATATTGTTTCATAACTACTATATCTCGTAGTGTCATGCAAATGTACCGTACGGTACAGTAGGCACAGTACGTGTCGTGTGCGCTCTCTGCGAGTCCCATGTCCTACCAGAACAGGCCTCCTTCTCGTAGTGTTTCCTCTCGCTCACACGCCAGAACGCCAGAACCTCGAATTCTGCCAAGAGAGCGTGTCGCCCACGCAATCCGAGGCATGAATGAAATCTATTATTAAGCTTCGGCAACTTCCCCAAAACCATACACGGACGATACAGCACAATTGTAACCAACCCAGCCAATATGACATTGGCATGTACCGGTGGACCTGTCGCATTTCCCTCTGTTAGAGCACTCCACGTGGCACTTATTACCACTGGCACCGTACTCAGTGGCGTCCCATGTTCCTGCTGCAGCAGTGCACAATGCTTCTGAGTCTTGACGGCCCCCTGTAGCCAAAGGACTTCCGCCACAGTTAACAGCAGTATAACAACTTTTTGTCGCGGAACACCAGTACCCGACGGTTGTACATGCTGCAGATGTGTAATAATTATTGTCGCTGCACGCTGTAGTCTTGCCATTATCGTTTCTATTTTCACAATCTGTTTCATCCAGAGGCGTCATTGGGTCATCCCCACTTGGGCAACGCCTCAGCTCACAGCCTGGCCCGTAATACTCTGGTACTTGTGTAGTCCCATTGGTGAGGCCAACCGCCCAACTCGAGTCGCATTTGCAGCCAAAAATAAGCTCTGCATCCCATCTTTCGTCAGAGTCACCGGAATATGTCATTGCCGTATTTGTCAAAGGTAAGGCATCAGTTTGGAGAGCATACTCCCTCATACTCATGCAAACTCCGTGTCCACTACATTGACTTGGGCACTTCAACCGATCGCAAGCAGCGCCTGTCCATGGAGAAAAGCACAGGCATTCTCCAAGATCTCGCTGGCACACTCCATTTCCAGAACACTCTTTCATAACGTGCGCCGCAGTCGCTGATGTAGCTATATCAAACCACCGTTTTCCTGCTGGACATATTTTAAGTGAGCAATCTGGGGCTTTAAAGTCTGAAATATCATTGGGGTGCCCATATCCTTCGTCACAAGAGCAGACAAAATTGGGGCTGTTGGAGCAAATGCCATGACCGCTGCACGCGTTTTGGCAGTCAGAAATCGCAACTAGAGTTTGTGACCTTGTGTTGGATAAGAAAAGGCCGAAAGTGACGAGCACGAACGTCACCGTGGTATACCAAGACATAGAGAAACTATATATATCCGAGTGCTTCAAGAAGTAGCAGCGAACTTGCCTGTTATGTCAGGTATTCCCCTGCCGGCATCCAACGCACATTGGCAATGAATCTCGCTCAACCTTGTTTGGAAACACGCTCACTGTCCTTCAAATCAAAGCAGTCAATTACCTTGGTATTTCGTTCCGCCCCCTTCTAATCCTATCTTCTACGTACTAATTGCAACTACATGCATGCAAAAAGAGAGAGAGACCGACAAAAACTGTTTACAATAACTGTCGGATTGTCGGCCAATCAAGATGTTTGTTTCAATAGAGGTACACACTATCAAAAGTGATGAAAACAAGTATTCGGTTCAAGTTGCCCCGTCATATTTGATAGAGTTAAAGAATACTGTAATAAAGTAGTAATTTGTCAGTTTGAATGAGAGAAGGCGTATCTATGCTGGGCGATTCACATCAAACAAAATGTTGAATCACCCTATAAAATGTGGTACTTACCATAATCATGATACGAATATTGTCGATGAACTCCTGCATGCGCTGTTCGTTGATAGGTTGTATACAGTATCAAGTACATTTACTTTGTAGGGTAGAGGAGGGATTTTGTGGTCCAAAATCTATCGTAGTATCATGGTGTGCTCTTGTGATATCTCGCTCTTGTTTCGCGGATTTTTCAGGTGTAATTTTCACGAATATCGAGTATGAGCAGAAAAACATGATGAACACGGAATTATTTGGTTGGAGAGGGGTGCGAGAACCAACAGCCTTTTCGGGTACATTCGTCGCCAAATCTACATGGAAGGCGCTCAGGGTTCGCGCATTTCCTTTTCTTAGTTACTTGCTTTTCAATAGACCGTTTCATTTTCTTCTCGCGCGCATGCCCCCCTCCCCATTTTAATACACTATGAGCTACTGGTGCCGCGCTGATATGCCGTGCACCCTCCCCGTTATGGATCCACTCCGTTTCGCTAGCAGGAATGGTGATGTTTTCTTCTTTGCACAGGGGGCAGCGGACCTCTAGTTCTCGCCCTTTAATCTTATCGATCTTCTTCGTCATACATGCATCGCACATTAACACAGGAACACCGCATGTATAACACTTCTTTTTCCCAATGAATCTGTCCCAAGGTATCCCGCACGTACAACATCGCCCCAACACGTCAGCATCACTCATCTTTTTCCGCTTCTTTTTCCCCCCAACTACGCCCCCTACGCCAGCAGTGCTGTCTACACCTATTGCCTCCCGTTTATCAAACACATAGTTCAGACCTTTCCAGTGCCCTCCGTCAGGGAAAGTCTGCATGTACTTCTCAATCCCCCCTTTCAACTGATACACACCAGTTAGCTGTTCCCCAATCTTAGAATTAATCAACGCCGAGGCGCGTTCGCAACGAACTCCACCAGTGCAGTACAACAGCACTTGCTTACCTTTCAGTTTTTCTTGGGTATCTGGCTTCTCAACCCATGTCTTAAAGTCAGTAGATTTTCGCATCTTCGGGTCGATGTACGTTGCGCCGCCATGGGCTTCTTGACCGACGAATTTTCCGATTTCTGCTTCATACGAATTCCGCACGTCAATGATGACAGTATCTTTTTCCTTCATTTTGGCGTGGTAATCCTCCGGGTCCAGGTGGACTCCACCGGCAGACAAGGGAGCATCGGCTTCGCCCACTCCATAGTAAACAAGCTCTTTTACAGGAAGAACTTTCATATCTTTGAAAGCACGCTCAGGCGGAAGATTATTGATATATTTAAAATCGATGCCAACCATTTCTTTCCCGAAATTGGTAAGTCGTGTGGAAAATTCTTGGATCGACTTATTCGTACCGCTGATGGTCGAGTTTAAACCTTCCAGGGCCACCCGAATGCGACCTCCGATAGAAAGCTCCGCGGTGATATTTTCTAGAAACAGTTTTAATTCATCCGTTCTTTCTTTGCTCATTGCCGATGGACGCACATAGTGGTAGAAAAGGGATATAGTACAACGCTCGTCGCTCTTCAGTGGTTTTACTTTTCGTATCGTCGCCGTAGGAAACCACGCCCCTAGAGATTTTGGCTTTTTTGATACAACACCACTGTGAATAACATTTTTTTTTTCCGTGGCATTGGACAATGATTCATCAGCAACTGTTCCATCTGTTTCTTTGGAAGATGCGGTCTTCAAAGATTCGTAGATCATTTTCTTCGCACGATAGATCTCTTTCAACTCCTTAATTTCTTCTCTCTTACCGCCGTCCGCCTTCAATTTCTTCCATGCTTGCTTCGCTCTTGTGCAAGCTGTCTTTGCTTCTTCCATTCTGTTGTTTCCCTGCCAGCAACAAGCTCTCTGGTGGTGCACTGGAAACCTGCGAGTCAAAAAACGTTTAGAATATGCGGCGGATAGGAAAATTCCCCAACTTTCAATCGCTGCACGTGCATGTGAACATACGATCCTCCCGTTTTTTTAAACAAACAATTGCCCTTGACGCTGGCTGACATGCTGACACGACGGTTCGCTTCATAATCGAGTATAGTTCACGCGTCATGTTTGATAGAGTTAAAGAGTACTATAATAACGTAGTAATTTGTCAGTTTGAATGAGAAGACGTATCTATGCTGGGCGATTCACATCAAACAAAATGTTTCCTCTTCACTTCGCTTCGGCCTTTGGATGATTCTGACCCCAGCAGATCGGGTAGGGCTGAGTACCTCTTCGCCAGTGACACGATGCTGCAGATTTATTACATTATAATTCGTTTCATGTTTTAGTTGATTCGCAAAATTGACTTTGCTAGTTGCGATGGCATCCCTGGTCTCTTGTTCCTTGAACGCCATTTCCACTTCGTCCGAGACGTGGCGCTGGGTTAGATTGTCCCACTTTTGTCTTTCTTTCTGTTCAATGTGACGCCCTGTTCCATCCAAGCGGACTAATGGTCCTTGGTCAACTTGAATGTTATTGCTCCAATCGCGGTAACTATCAAACAAGTCCTTTATGTTGGATCCACTTTGTGCATCCCCTCCCTCGCTGCGAGGAGACTTGGCACGCCCTCTTAAATTTTCGGGGGGAGGCGCAGTTCCATAATTCAAAAAATTATCTCTTACCCCAAGACCTTGGTTCGCAGAAAAGACTTTTTTTGGCTTTGCTCCATGACCATCTACCCCAACATAGCCTGTCCGCTCTTTCCTCTCCTGCACAAACGATGGATGCATGGCAACCTTATCAAGCAGCTCTGGGGCACATGGATCGTAACTCGGGTATTCCTGGCGGACTGGGTCGTAGTTAGACGTAGCGACATACGTCTTCCGGGTTTTTAACGGGCTTGGTTGAGCGCCCAGGTGTAAAATTCCAGGAGTATCGGGTGGTTTTTGTGCATAGTGTCCGTTCCGCCGCTGTTTTATGTGCGTTGATTTTTCGTCAAATCGTGTCGTGTTTGAATACTGTTTCCCCCGCATGGAATTATGTATCAGGAGGGCATCGTCTGCATTGCCAAGATCCCCAAAGCCATTTCTTGACCTCTCGTATTCTTCCCTTTGTCGCTGTGCTAGTGTTGACTGAACCCAGTGCGAGGTGGGCACCGTGGCCTGGTACTTCAAATCTCGCTGAGGGCTGGATACCCGCTCCTGTTCACGAGCGGTTACAATCTCTTTCCAGTCAGTTCCTATAAGTTCATTCTCTGATGTAATTATTTGACCAAAAGTAGAGAGTGGGCGGCTCTGTTTCGATGGTGGAAGAAGGGTCGGTGAAAATGGCACGGTTTTAACTGGGTCAGATAGCCGGGGATATTCATATGAAAGCGCGGCGGTTTTAGGAGACTTGGTCGACTTGGCCTCATCTATTCGAGCTCTTGAGCGAACGACCACGGACTCGGGTGTAGCACCCAAAAATTCGCTCTTTTTTTCCGCAAAAACTATGGCGTACCCGTGGACTTTGGCACCGGCGTAGACGTAAGTAATGTTATGAGCGTGAATGCCCTCCCCTGCAATTTCTGAATAAACATCCTTTGTCACAATAATTTTGCCGTCATAGTCGCCACTCATGCACATAGCATGCACTACATCGAAGGAATTTCCCCAAAAAATGTCGGTCCCTGGCACTATAATTGACAACGCAGTATGCACACAATAACTTTGTACATTTCTCACGTTCACTGAATGTTTGCAGCCTGCGTTCCATTTCAACAAAGCTTTTTTCATTTCGTCCGCACAGCGCACGGCTGCCATAGAACTCAGAAAGACGTGAACGTCGCTGGCTAGACGAACAGATCTATACTTCTCCAAGATGCTCGAAAAAATTTGTGGAACTTCTATTGAATGGACCAGAGCTTGCTCTTCATTGAGATTGGTGTATGAGTCGTCTCTGACACGGTAATTTAACTGCAGAATCGCAGCGTGTTTCCCGAATTCATACAAAATTCTCCCATCGCATCGCTCAAGGTCAACCTCGCGCTGGTTGCGCTGGGCAAATGACGCCGTCAGTGGATGCAAAAACCGTAAATCAGAATAGGGAATAACATCACTTTGATATGCAATGTCACCCGCTACTTCGTAACATCCTAGATTTGTGTTTGATCGAAACTCTGCGGCAGCAAAAACTGGCGCGCTGCGAATAGTTTGCATCACTTCTGGTGTAATCAGCAGGGTGCCTCCCGTCGTCTTAACCGCCATGTCGACGGACACATTTACACATGAGCCATGCAGATTACCGGAAAGGTCGACGACGACGTTAGTTCCTTGAGCAATGCCTATGCTCTTCAGGCGGCATTGAAAGTGTGCGCGTTCTGATTTTAAAGAATACCGATAAGCGTTGAGAACATGTTGCACGTCGTACGCTGCACAAGTTGCCTGCACAGCGTTGTCAAATATGACTTGAAAGCTGTCTACATTGGACGTAATGTAGAGCGCTTTGTACTTGTTGAACACGGGAATGCATAGTTGTTTGGCGCGTATGGTCACGGCGTTGTAGTGCACAATGCCATACTTTTCTGCAATTTTTGACAAATGGTCGAATTCGCACGTCAATACCGCCATTTTTTTCGCAAATGAGCGTTGAACCCATCGCTTCATTAGATTTAAAGACGTTGCTTGCTCTGCTCGTAGCCGATAGCTTTGGGGTTCTACTGTGTGCGGGCCTTTATCGTGGTCAAATAATTTTAACAACTCTAAGTGCTCCTCTCGTATAACATTTCTGTAAGGAGACGATAATTTGCGACGATCTATGCGTCTGGCAACGTACATTGTTGCAGGAGTTCTCCCTGATTGGTCGTCGGCGTTTGTGCCGTTCATGATTTGTTCCAGCAAAGCATCTTTTCTGTTTGATCTTGTGGGCGAGACGCGGTGAGTTCCAAAGCTACCAATACTCGACCCATTTTTCCCAACACTTCTCATTCTTTTTCTCGACAGAGAGAGAGTTCGAACGCAAGCTTAAATACCTTCTTCAAAAAGCACTTCTCGTTTAGGGTTGACATAAGACGTACAATTAAACCAGGGGAGGCATAAGCAAATGCATCGTGCAGTTGAAGTCGTTACATTGGTATTAGTAAGTAAATAACGACGATGCGGCAATGAGTCAGACTTTGAGAGTCCGATGTATTGAGCATTGGGCAGCTTCGTAGTGATGAGAGCATACAAAAATAACGCTTCGGGCTTCGGGGTTTTTTTCGATGTTGAAAAAAGAATAACGATTTCATTACTTAATTTTTACCTAACAAATTTCCTAGATCGGTTGAAACGAAAATGATTGTTCGTTCGTACATGTGTAAGCGAAACGATGAACAGAGACACGCTATCATCATGCAAGTATTTTCATTATTACTTTCATTACTAATTTCATTATGTACACTCATCTTCAGGGTTAAAATGTTGCGCCTCGCCCAAACATCCTTCTCGCTTCGCCTTTCAGTCCACTACGCTGCTACCCTCTAGGTACCAGTATGTTCTCACAGATCTCGACGCCGTTTTCGTTTCCTGCCGGGAACGGCGGGGTTGGGGGCGGTCGTGGCGGCAGTCGTTTCTTCGTCCTCTGAGTCCTCCAATTCGATTGCCGTCGCCGCCGAGATTCCCATTCCATCGTTGACAATTGTCGGACGGGGCATCCGGCGTCGGTACACACGGAAGTGGCTGAATCGGTTAGGACCTTCAGCTCCGGGAATTCGCATGCTTCGAATCAACGATGGAATATCCATGACGTGGCCCATTCCAAACCCTTCGCGCTCCTCGTCGTCGCTTTCCACTTCCGAACGCACGGCTCCCCTCGTTACAGTATCGTTCAAATAATCCGCATTGCCAGACACGTCACCTTCCTCCAATTCGGGCAAGCTTTCGGTAGCATCGTCGGTGTCATCAGAGTCTAAGCAAATCGGATTCTCGGCGGACGTAGGAGGGAGGGGCACAGTGGGACGACGTTCGAGACGATAAATGCGGCGGACACCGCTGCTTCCACCACGAGAAGAAAATGAACTGGTCCCCCCTTCAACGGGCCGCAAAGCAAAATGTTCAAACACACGAGCCAAAATACCAGACAATTGACCAATCCCACTAGGCGGTTCAATGTTCTTATTTTTTATGTGCACAACGTTCTTTCTCCGTCTTTTCTTTGACGGTTGCATCTCCTCACCGTCTTCCACGACCCGCTCCAACTTTGTAAAGCGCTTTTTGCATTGAGGGCAAGTATTTGTTTCCTCCGACCAGCGCTTAATACAGGAAAAACAATATCTATGATTGCAGCTGTTTAACTTGCCCCGATCTTTAATCTGGTCCAAACATATACAGCAAGGGTCTTCAACCTCCTCTTCCGGTTCGATGGAATCCTTCTTGGACGTGGAAGTACTCAGAACTCTACTACAGACGCTTCCAGGTTTCAAAACGTCAACCAAGGTACTTCCTGCTCTTTCGTAATCAGTTGTATTGCTAGGTTCGAGGTAGTTTCTGGCTGTCGCATGATCTACCACTCCTTCCGCCATTACGTTCCACCCGCAACACAGCACCGTTCGAAGCAAGGTGGAAGCGAAAGATGACTTGCGAAGTCGAACTCGATCAGCACGCAAACGGCGACCAGATGTGTCAAATGTGTGTATCTCCGGCTTCTTTGAATACAGTCGACTAATCAATGGAGCTTCGTCGACAATATGCGTTCAGTATGTTTCCAAAATATTCCTTTCGTGATTGTTGCTCGTGAGAAGGACCTCAACATTGACACTGTTGACTGTTGACTGCCCAAGCCCGATGCAGGAGTCGCCAAACTGGTCAAAGTCATCTCTCCATTGTGTGTAGTTAATCGTCTGTATGAACATGTCATCAACGAGATAGATGAAGAAAACAAGAACATGATTTCAATGCTATGTTGATATCATCGACCAGCCGCTTCAAAATTTTTTTCACTCTTTGAGTCGAAAAGATGAGAGTTTTACAGGGCAATAATATAGGATATGGGTCTTTGTAGGTAGGTGGCCTGCCTGTTCTCGTGACGCAGATAACAAACACGCACAACAAACACGTAACACGCATCTCGGTCGGTCGGTTCGGTCATTTCCGGGCCACCTACCTACCTGGTCCGTCCCTGTGTTTGTTTCGTCGTGTCTTCGATGGATTTTTTTGACTTTTGTTTTTCGATGTACTTGAAGAGAGAGTTCGTTAGTACACTGTTGTTGTATCGATCGTACATCGTACACCAACCAGAGAGCTACGGAGTCAGTCAGTCCTCGTACTGATGAAGTAAGTACACAGTGTAATGTAGTCTAATGATGAAAGAACATGTTCGAAGAAAGTTCTCGTGTGGGAGGTTGTGATAGTACTTAGTAGTATTATGTCGTAGCTTAAAGGGTATCGTCCTATCATACGTACGATGTCGACGACGATATTCTCTTTATTCTCCCTCGTCCTAGAAATGCCGATGCTGTGTGTGTGTGTATCTGGTATGTACATGTCCACAGCATGGTGGTGCACATGGAGTCCAGGTGCTGTATCTATATACACTACACAGGATGGTGATCATGCCGATGCTGTGATTCTGTGTGTATCTGTGGTCCAACTCCCAACTCCTCTCCTTCCTTGAGGAAACAGGAAACATGTAATAAGTAAAAACCTCGCCTGTACGTCCCTACATACCTATCAAACACTTCATCATCATGCAATCAATATTAACACCTAGGATATTGTCTCTCTAAAATGTCTATGATTTTATACAAACGTATTGTTTGGAAGTATAAACCGTATTTTCATGATAACATATTCTTAAATATACTTATGTTCTTATTCAACGCGCGGCCTCACATCCATACGTTTTCGTTACCCGTTACCGCTGATGCGTCTCCATTGTCTCACGTGTTTATTTCTTGGTAATGTTAGTTGCAAGCTTCAAATTTGCGCCCATTGCGCCAAGGGAAAGTCTCAGTAACCTGTGTAGGGAATGGAGGAGAGTGAGTTTCGATCTCAACCCCCCCAGTACAAGATCCGGTCTGAGTTATTTCAAAAATACAATTTAGTAGTCTGACTTTCTTCAGTTGACGCAAAGAACATGGCCTCTCTAGTCGACGAATTGCCAGCCACGATTTCCGAGAACTTCACCCAAGATGAAATCCAGGTGTACTTTGACCAGTTCAATGCCATAGATACCGATCGAAGTGGCTTCCTTGAGTTTGATGAAATGAAAGAGTTGATGAAAAACTTGGGCATGCCTGCAACCGACGATTCCTCCGTGCAAGCCTTGATTGATAAAGTGGACGAAAACAACGATGGGAAAATCAGTGTAAACGAATTCTTCTGCATGATGAACTCTGCAACGGGTGATTTATCCGACTTGATCAATAGCAAACTCGAGCAAGCTGTCCATGACCATAGTGCAAAGAAGAAGCAAGTAAAAACTCGGAAAAAGAGTTTGGCTGCGCGCATGTTCAAAAAAGAGGACGATCCTATGGACGATGAGGAACTGGCCAAAGGTGATCGAGCCATCGAATTGAACACGCAGGTGAACGACCCAACGGCGCTTGCCAGAGCCTCCATTTTTGAAAAGAAAAGTGGGGATGCTGTTGTCGAAGATATGGGAATCAAAGAGCTGTACACGGTCGACAACTCTGGTTCATTCGAGAAACGTATAGCCGCCGTATATATGCAGGATGGAAGTGTCTTTCATGTCGTTACCACTGCCAAAAGTCGAGTTCGCCATGCTCTGGTGCAAATGAAGCATAACTTGCGTCTGAAGCATGACTCAGACATGGGGCTGTACATTATGTGCAACGCAACCTTAGTACGGCATTTGGATGACGAAGATCTCATGTTTCCGATTCTCGAGGACATCAATCCTAACCTAAACATGAACATGAAAGGCGTTTGGCACTTGATTTACAAACGACGGACATACGTAAACTGGAGTCCACTCTACTCCGAAGCTGATGAAGCCATAGATGTGAACGCAGGTGCGCATCGAGTTACGTTTGTTGAAGCGCAAAAACGCTTCTTGAGCTCTGATTACCCATCTACCATGGGCCAATCCATTGAGCTGGGTGCGCTCTTGGCGTCAGCTGCGAAAGAAGCTCCGTTGCTGAAATCAACGTATAAATCGAAGGTAGTTGCAGCAGCAAGCAATCCTGATGAAACTAAGAGATTCTTCCGGACTTCGCCTGAAAGAGGAATCTTGTACAGCAACCCCTTGTTTGGGTCACCGAAAATGAGTACTTCCTCTTTTCCTGGCAAACGCTGATGCTGTTTTTCTTTACAATACTACTTAGTACTACTATCATACCTCTTTTTCTATTCTATCTCTCTCTCTCTAGATTATAATATACCTGTTGGTGTGGGTGGTTATACACTTTGTAAGCTAAGATGATGAGTGAACTAATAATGTTACTTCCTCATGTATGTATTGAGCATGAAAGATTTGATTTGATTTGATATCATAAAATTAACAGAATCTATATATCAGTTAATCAAAGCTCACCAACTGGTTCATCAACTCCTGGTGAAATTATGGATGATGTTTGCGCCAATCGCCATAGTGTTGACGAAATGTCGCCTCCAAGTTCATCGTCCTGTTCATTAGCAACGATAAAGTAAGTTGAGCCTGAGATAGAAAATCCTTCGATATCAGTAGCCCCTAACGTCGGAACTTTTTGAATGAGCTTCAACTTTGCGTGTTGAGGATCAAATGCATATATTCTAGAATCTGTCCGATACTTGTTCAGCTTTCTGTCTCCTAAGTTCGCCACGGCTAGAAAATAGCGACCACTGTTACTATCCACAAAAAATTCCGCCGCGTGTGCACCATTTGAAAATACTTTTTGCCTCGATACGAAGCGGCCTTTGCTCAGGCTTTTTCCTGCCACCCATTCGAACAGTTCAGAGTTTTGAAAGGTGCTTTCGGAGTCTTTATCGTTCGAAAAGAAAGCAAAATGCCTGCCATGTATGCTGATCGTCTCAACATCATGGGCACCCACAGTTTTGATATCATGATGAACTTTAAATGCGTTGCCATCAAAGTAGAAAACTTTCGATCTCGTATGCCATCCAAATTGCTGTGACACATAGCATGAAGCTAGCATAAGAAGGCGACCGTTATCAACATGCACAGTAGCTAGTGCTCCAACCCCTGGAGCTTCGACTTTTTGCCAAGGTTGAAACTGCTCGTTTGGTGCTACACCTTCCAGAACATACAAGGACGCGATGCCTTTATTGAACTCTGCGATGCCTACAATAAGCTTGCCGTTCGGTAAAAGAAACGACTCGATGCTTCCGCCTCCATCGCTTGCAATACGCTGAATTTCGACAAACTGTTCTTTCTTCGAATTCCAGCGTAATATAATAGAATCTTTACCGTAATAGTTAGGAATGGCAATGTACGATTCTTCTCGGTACTGAAAATACTCGACACCGTGGGCTCCGGAGGTCGCGATGTCCTGGACCTTTTTCAAGTGCAATCTGTCATTCGAAAGATGTTCAATCTGAAATACCGTGGATCTTGTCTTTACCGACGCTTGACGTCCTGGTGACGAAGTAAAAAAATTTGCACTCGCCAGATAATGTTTTTCATTGATTTGGAAATATTCCCAACCAGCAGCCCCGTTGCTTGGTAGTTGCTGAATGTTTTCGAACGGTGCGGGGTTAGCCGCGAAGACCCAAGCACCGCAGACCAGAACGGTCATCCATAAACGATGTCTGAGATAGAGTAGTCTTTCCATCCTCCCCTTCCTCCTCTTTCCATCCTCCCCTTCTTCTTCCTCTGTCTGTCTCTCTCTCTCTCTCTCTCTCTCTCTCTCTCTTTGGGTGGCAATACTGCCCCTCCTCGGGCTCCTTGATTCGAAAATATCAAACCTCCGCAACTCGCAACTTGGATCTCCAGTACTTACGAATATTCATAATATATACACATCACTTATTTCAAGAATACATGTGGATACTATCAATCGATCAAGCCACGTTCAATGACTACCACAGTCTTGAGTCGGCTAGTCTAAGCGACGTCTCTTCTTATCCCCGGCGAGTTGATTTTGTTCGTCCATCGCTTGCTGCGCTTTGGCAAACCGTTCGGGATTCGCCATTGTTGGCTGCATTTGACTACATATCTCGTCAACTTCATCGGGCGAGGGACAATCTAACTGGCGTAACTCCATCCCAAATTTGGGGTCCTTAAACCGCCACGTGGGTTTTTTCTGCTCCATCCATTTGTTCCCCATCAAGAGCCCGGCATACGCAATGTCATACGGTGGGTATTGCAAACACAGGTTTGTGCTTTGGCTGTCGTTAACGAAAGTCAAAGCGGCATTCTGCAATTCATTGTATCCACTGCTCATGTTGTATACTTTTTCTGGCTGGTTGCCAATGCTTTCCTTCTCAGCATTCTTCATGCAATCTACGAGGTCGTGAATGTATTTCTGCGCAGGCGTGACACAAATCTCAAAACACAACGTATGGAGCAAGGTCCTTTCACAACTCAGCACGTCCGCACGATACGCTTTGAAAGACTCAGATTCAGTGTCCACTTTCATGCCTGGTTTGGTTGTTTCAAAGTGGTGAGTCACCACTTCGTCCAGTCTTTTCGGGTTCTCTTCAACCTTCGACGCCAAGAACAGAGACGCCAACGCAACCAGCGACCAGTCATGGGTCCTAAAAGATTGGCGCGAGAAAAATCGATGAAAAAAAACATGTGCTATGCCAATAGTGTGCTGCGAAATGAACAGGCTCATTCCTAGCTTTCCAATGTATGAGGACGCATTCACTCGTAAGGCATCTTCATCTTCCAAGCTCAAAGCCTCGAGTCGGGATGGCGAGCTCCTGTCCACACGCTCTTTTCGGTTGCTCCCGGTGGGGTAGGAGTAGCCTTGCCAACCCGGCACAAAGCTAGACTTCTTCGAAGAACCAGACATCTAAGCCGACGTTTATTTGCAGCAGTTGTCTTTGCCGCAACTATCTGCCAACGTGTTCCGCAAACTAGAAACTTCCGGGAGCAGAAGGCTGCGGCGCAGTACGAAGCAAGCAAGCAGAAAGCAACGAGACGAGCCGACGCGGAGGGAGGAGAAGAAGGGCACGACCGCTAATACTTGCTGCTCTCTTCTTATTGATTCAAACGACATAGCTGGTCGACCAAAATACAATACGTATATTCCGTAGTTGTTCGATCATTTTTATTGATGGGAATGCGCGAGACGACGACGACCAGCGGGGCATGTGGGGCATGCACTATCGGTGCCTCCAGTAGATGAAAGTGTGCGTCTGGAAGTGACAACAGCCAGGCATATTCCATCGAAACGTCGCTGGTTGATGGACTAAGATTTGGAGATATGGATCCCTACATAGCGAGTTAGATAGATGGCGGCCTCTTATACCGTTCGGACGTTTGCGACGGCCAAGTCAATAAAAATATTTTGCAACAATTGTAAAGCGAAGCTATACGTGTATAAAAAGAGTGGCACGGGGGCACTTGTGAAGTGTTTTGAGGAGAGGATAGTGAAGGATTTCACCAACAAGGATTTAAAGTGTCCAACTTGCCACACGGCATTCGCTCGTCGATCTTCTATTGCAGGCCGTCCCATTCATAAGATTATTGGAGGCAAGGTGTACCATAGGAAGTAAATAATATCATATTTTTCATAAAAAATCGTTTTTAAAGAAACGTAAGAATTACTCTTCTAATATGCCCACCACGCTGTCGGCGCGGTGTTAATTTCTCTTGGCATACACTTACCTTGGTACTCTGTAACATGTCCAGCAAACTCTTATTGCGATGTGAAACAGAAGACTCCCCCTCGTGCACAAGATACGCTCACAGAAAAGCCTTTCGGACACGATTGATTGCTTTCACAGCAGCGTCTCTGCCGGTGCACGATTCCACTGCTCTCGAAGCAATCTGCTTCACAAAGCTTTTATCTTCGGTGTTCAGGAACATGAGCAACATTGAAAGCCCCCCTCCAGAGGCAAAACTATCAAGCAAATCCAACATTTTCTCCATCGCTAGCAAGTCACCCAATCTTAACATTTCCATGAACAGTTCAGGGTCCACCTCACCTTTGAATATTTTTTTCATTGCTTTTCGGGGTAACTTGGACAGGTACTGAACCTTTCCTTCAGTATCGTTCTGAAGCGATTTCCAATTCCTATTGAAGTCAAACAATGTGCTCGGGGTCCCTTCCGCGAGGGCGAGATCCCGAGCTCTTTGTCGCACCACGGCTTGTGCTTTCTGGGTGACCTCTTCGTTCGCTTCAGGCTTGGGCGCTGAAGGTGCGCGCGGTGGGGCAATCTTAGTCGCAGGTGCAGAGTACGTTCCCGGAGCAACAGCTTCGATCCCACTCCCACCGCTTGATTGAACACTTTCCTCCGCAGGCTTCGATACCCATGGAATGGCATGGCCACCGCTTTCACGGATGGCTACCGATTTCCGTGGTGCCCGTTTGACTATTTCCTTGACGATCTCGCGCGTTTTGTGCAAATCTTTGATCGCTTGTTTATTCCGTGGCTCTAGTCGAAGAACCTGCTCAAAATCTCTCATAGCAGCACGGTGCCTTCCTAGTTTGTTCCTTGCTGTTCCTCGACGATTCCAAGATTTAACGTGCTCTGGGTTGAATCGAATTGCACTACAGCAATCTTCCTCCGCTTTGGAGAAGTTTTTCGCTTTCAAATAAGCCATGGCCCGGTTAGAGTACGCAATATGATTTTCCGGATTCAAGCCTATGCATCGAGTGTAGCACTTAATCGCGCCGTTGAAGTCCCCTTTAGAATACAGAGCATTTCCGTCTTGTCGCTCTAGCTCTTCTCGCGACACTTGCGGCACGGCCGGAGCAGGTTTAGCCGCGGTGACGCGTTTTCCTGCAGCCTTTTCGGCAGCGCGTCGAGCGCGTGCGGCCGCGGCGGGGGAATCGAACTGTGGCTTTCTACTGGTCGCGGTGCTCTCGCTGGCAATCTCTTTGTTTTCTGCGTCCACCTCTTTTAATGCCGCATCAACGTCAAAGTTTTCCCATTTTTTGTAACCTTTATCGTAGACATGTGACGCGGGTGCTTTCTTGGCCTCTCGCTCCCCTCGCTTGCTCTCGTCAGCCCCAACGACGGGATGGTTCTCACGCAAAAATGGATGGGAACGGACAGCACCCCCCACCCCACTAGATGAAGAGACTACACGCCCACCCGATCCTCGAACAGCAGGAATTGTGCGCTTCCCTTTTCTTGCCTTAATATCCGCATCTTTCTTCTTAACCTTGTCCTCCCAAGCCGCCATTTCCCGAAGGGAATCTTGCAGACTGGACGCATTTTGACGAATTTGCGCCTGTACTTTGTGAAAGTCGCGGTTCATGATAACGTCGCAAAAAGCACGATTTCTGGATGCAGTGCCGTGCGGTGGCAACAGCGGGCTGGGTTCAGGGCGCGTCTTTCATATGGTTGATATGGCCACTCAAGTGTCCGAAGTACCGGTATTCTGTTGAAAAGCAATTGAAAATTGAAATGAAATATGTAATCGATTTATTCATTTTTATTTGATTTGATTTGATTCAAAAACGTACATACGCGCGATGTAATCTTATTCATTGAATGGCCATCATAGAAAAGACTATTGGAAACTGTAGTAAATGTTCAAAGATATTTATTAGCAATTATTTTTGTGATTGTGACCCATCCTGCTCCTGCTCCTGCTCCCCTTCCTGCGAATCATCCCCAGCATGCTTAACTTTCAGCTCTGCCTCAGAATCCACTCCCCATTTGTCACGCCAAGCTTGTTTCTTGGCTTCTTCTCGATTCTTCTTGTCAAATTCTTCATCTTTTCTCGTTTTCTCCTTTTCTAGTCTTTCTTTTTCAAACTTTGCACGCTTTGCCTCATCAGATAATTGCTCTTCTCTCTGCACGGCCCGCAGATGGCCATTCTTTTCACTCTTGGCAACTTTATCGTGAAGTTCTTTTTTCAACTTTTTTGACTCTTCCTCGTCTTTTTTTTCCGAAGCTTCTTTTTCGGCTCTCTTTTCCTCTTGCTCGGCTTTCTCCCTGACTTCTTTTTCGGCTTTTTTCATCTGCTCTTCAGCTAAAATAGCGTTAGCTTCCTTTTCGAGTCTTGCCGCACGGATCCCATGTGGATCATACTTCTTGTTCCACTCATTTTTCAAGGCTTCCTCGCTCGCTCGCTTCTCTCCCTCTTCTTCTCTAATTGTGGCGTCCCTATCAATATGTCGGCGCTCTACTTGATCTTTTTCTGCTTCATAGTGTCGCCTCGCCTTCATTTTATCACTGCGTGACTCTTCCACTCTGACAGTATATTCGTTGGCAAATTGTTCAGCTTTTTCCTTGTGATCCTGTTTGGATTCCTCTTCCCGCTTCTTCTGCGCGGCATCTAGGGCAAACAAGTACGACTCTTTAGCTTCTTTTCTTCGTTTCTTGTCCTCTCTTACAATCTGTTTTTGCAGACGCAGTGCGTCGGCCTTGCCAGCTTCTTCTTTCTTCTTGAACTTCCTGTTTTCCTCGTAGCTCTTCTGGTGAGCGGCAATAGTGGCCCCACGCTCCGCTCTCCTTTTCACGCCCTCTTCATGTTTTGTCTCGTGATACTTCGCCATGACTGCTTGGTCTTCGATTCGGGCATCCAAATCATAACGTTTGTTTGCCTTAAGGCCAACTCTTCGGCCCACAGTTTCTGCACAAGACAACGGGATAAGAAAACATGCCAACACAACAAGAACGAACGGCTGTCTCATACTGCTCCAAGTTTTGTCCTACGTGATTTGAGCAGCTTCACTCTACTTTGGAGGGGCACGAATTTTCTCAACCCGTGTGACCGAACACAGTGATGAGTGGACGCTCGAATGAATGATCGGACGCTGGGCATGGACATCGAATGGCTTTCCATGGAGAAGAATCGAACTAAAATACAATTAGACTGTGAGACAATCGTATGCACCTGTACCGCAGTCATTGTTTCTCGTCGGTCCACCCGCCACCCGCCCCCCTCGTTTTTACGAACTGCTTCCTCTTTTTTTGCTCATAGGATAAGAAGACTTTGATTATATACTTAACTTATAGTTTAGTCTTTTGATTCATGGCGACTATGCAGAATGCTATCTTGTGCTGTCAAACTGAACGTTCCTTCTAAATATCCAGATATAGACGTACACCATGGCAAACCTTCCATCACTGATTCACATTTGTCGTTACGACGTTGAAGTTTGCCGGGTTGCGATGGACCATGCCTGTGCAGCCAGTCACTAAGTTGTTCTCACTATAGTTGTCACACTTGCGTTTTCCTTCCAAAATACCACAGTAGGATTTTGCTAGTTTCCAAGAGCCATGTGGCACAGTCCAAGTCCTGGCGATGATAGTGACCGTCGACCAGAGACAGAGAGCCGGGACGAGTCGGAGCACTTCACTCTCGCCGACCAAATTGTGAACTCTTCCTTGACCACTTCTAGCATGTTTTCCAGTAGTTTAACAAGTAGTGTATTCACCGACAGTGAAATTGTATCCTCACCTCGTAGTGAAATATTGGAAACCCCGTTGTCAATAGGAAATTTAGTTTCCAGGGAGACGAGAATGCTGTACGATGAAAGTGATCACAGCGGACTGGAATCGGAAGAAGATGACTTTCCGTTCTCCGACGATGTCGATACCTTCAGTTTTATTCGGCCCATTAACCGACCTCCGA
>Ga0099797_100515_pt1 | contig 24806 bp, 7 predicted proteins | sample Uncmet_Sort48C_1_FD_89871 | JGI IMG/M metagenome (GOLD analysis project Ga0099797, IMG submission 89871) | Marine eukaryotic communities from CALCOFI LINE 67, Pacific Ocean - C012_Sort48C_1 | ecosystem: Environmental > Aquatic > Marine > Oceanic | place: Pacific Ocean: Monterey Bay | collected...
TAGCATTGTACATTATGTATAGAAGTGATGCAGAAAAGAGGTGCGAGAGAAAAAGCTATAATTTATTTGTTTGTGGTGTTTGCACTGTTCCCATTATTGTGGACTTCCGTATAATGTTGTGTGGTGCTGTCCTGTCCCAGGGCTGTCCCAGCTGTGGCTGAGGCTCCTGGCTGGTTTAATAAAAAGGAATTAGAAAGTACCAACTAATAGTCGTCTGTCTACTGGTACAAGTGGTACAGTACAGGCCACACAGTTAAGGCGTATAAGCGTATGCACCCGGTATTATTAGGCTAGAGCTACTACAACAGTACTATCTATCATAAATACAAATCCCCCGCAATGCTTTTAACCTCGTAAATCTTCCTAATGGTATTTGGTGCTAGGAAAGGATTGAGGTGATTGAGAAAAAACAAAAATCATCTTGAAAAAAAGAGGAGGAGGGGAAAAGCAAAAGGGCTTTAGATAAAAAAAAGAAGGGCTATATATATTTATATAATATTCTATCTTATATACACACACACACTACACAAAATTATATTCATAACAAATACAATACATAATAAAAAATAATAGGGAAGTTAGGAACCAACCAAGCTAAGAAAGATTCTTACATACATACATATCTTATCCACAAGCTTGGAATATTAATAGATACATATATTTAGATATATATACAAATATATTTTCAATTAATAGATCTAGTAATATAGATATATTTATTAGATTCCAACTAAATAATATTCTCTCCCAAATCACCAATAATATTATATTAATACAATCAATAGTTTTGAACATTTTTTCCTCGTATTAATAATAATCATGAAGATATCGTCATATAATAGTAATATTAATAGTTTTTTCATGTTGATGTCCGCAATATTAATATTGCTCATACTTTTTGTCTCGACCGGTCATGCTGTTGCAATAAATAAACAAGCAAAAACAGCAGAAACTGTTTCCGTTGAACAAACGGTGACAGATAAATTAGCAAATATACAACAAGTCGCTTCAATAGCATATACATCAATGAAACCTTTCAATAAAAACGAAACGAAGATGGAGTGCGTTGTGAAGGCAGAAAATATGATAGGAAAATTAGGTGAATTAACAAAAGATGCGATTAAAGCACAAATAGTTTATGATCAAGATCCAGATAGTGATGCAGGTCAAGATGCAGAGGCAAATATTAAAGATGCAAACTATGGTGCAACAGAGTTGAAAAAAATTATCCTCCCTTTTACAGAGAAATGTGCAAGGGAAATTGGCAGCAGTCGCATGCACATCGCTGAACAGGAGGAGAAAGAAATCGCTCGATTAGAACGTATAGCTAGGATCAATGCAAAGAAGAAATTCAATGCTACTATGTTTCCAAATCCAATTAAAAGGGAGGAAAGGCAAAAAGCATTTATGAAAGCAGAGGATTTAAAAGCCAAGGCAAATGCATATATGGATGCAACAATCAAAAATAGTGAACTTCCAATAGATCCAAAAGCGATAGAAAGTATGAAACGCGAGGAAGAAAATATGAAAGCAGAGGCACGGCATGCAGAAGAGTTTGCGAAAGGCCAAACGTCTGCAGAAGAATTTGGTAAATGGAAAGAAAAGTTAAAAACATTAAAGTTACGAGCGGAGAAATCACGTTTAAAAGCTGTTCAGGAGGAAAATAAGAAGTTTAAATTAAAATCAGAGGCAAGTGATATCATAGCGAAGCACTTGAAAGAGATGAGAGCTGCGTATTCCAAAGGTAACGATAGAGTGGCAAATAGTATAGCAACAAACATTCATCAAAATGCGGTGGAACATAATAGCAAATGGTCTGAAAATGTTGAACAAGCAGTAGTGCAAGATGCAATCAAGGCACAAGAAGCACCTGTTTTGATACCACCATATAATCGTGTATTTGAAAAAGATTTGAAAGGTACGTGTACAAAGCATTTTGCATTGCGCATGGTACATTTGCAAAAGTTAGTTGGGCGCACTGCTGGCCATGTATCGATCATGACCGATACGTTGCGTAAATTGCATGGGAAACATTTAGAAGAAATGACTATGTTAGTTGCTACTGTTAGGGCACAAGATGCTGCAGTGAAACATTTACAGGAAGCATTAGTTTTATTTAAAAACAATCCAGATAGTACATCGTTGGGCAGTGCCCGTGTCATGGCAGCGAAGGAGGCATTGAAAACGGCTGGTATTTCATTGAAAGATATTAAGACCTTGAATTATGCGACTGCGACTATGTTGCTGCGTGGTTTAAATGTTGCATTGAAAGCAAATGCAGGGAAACTTGCAACTGCTGAAAGCGAATGGGTGAAAGCATCGGAAAAAATGAAAAAAGCATCTGTAGTAGTACATCGTAGACATTACCATGCATTGGTTGATTTAACTAGAGCAATGCAAGATTTAGCTGATTGTAAAAATACGAAAGGGGTCGATGGGTATCTTGGTGAAGAAGTTGCAAAAGCAAATTTAAAGCGTATGGCAAATGTAAAACGAGATTCGTATAAACGTTTAGTTGCAGCAGCGAAAAAAGCAATACAAACACGTAGTGTAGAAGCCATTGAACATGGAACTGCAATTGAATCAACGCAAGAAGCAGCAAAAGGCGAATTAGCATTGGAAAATGCACGTAAGACGTTTAAAAAAGCAATTGTTGGTGCAGCACATGCACATGAGTTGGCTAAAAATCTTTTAATGCATGCAAAAAAGAATGTTGAATCTGGTAAAAAATGGTTCAACGCAGCAAATGCTAGCTACAACGATTTGAAGTTTAAAACTGAATCTGCAAGAGCTGCAATTGTAAATGCTAAAAAGAATGTAGACTTTGCTGCGAAAGCTGGTTTGATGCATGATATGCGTGGTGTATGGACGTTGTTAGAACGCTTAGCAGTTGCCCATTTGGCATCCTTGCAAAATCGTGTTGTAGATGTACAATTAACGGTAGATGCACAAAAAAACATGTATGAAATTGCAAATAAATCCATCAGCAGCTTGAAAGAAGATTTAAGTGAGAAAAACGCGCACGTTTCCATCATGGGAAAATATGCCACCATGTTACGTAGCGCTCTAGGTTCTGCCCCAGCGCATATTTTAAATGTAATCACTGGAATGAAAGGATTGGAAAAAGAATCTGCAGGGGAATTGGCAATTGCGTTGGATAATGAAGGTGCAGCGTTGGAAAAAGTCCATGAAGCAGCCAAAGCATTGCAAGAACGTTTCCATTCATTGAGTGAAACATATAAAAGTGAATTAATAAATGTATTTGAAAATGTGACAAATACAAATGTTGCACGTTTAGGAAATGTGAGGAAAGAAATTAAAAGTTTACAAGAGAAATTATTTAGCTTGGGTGGATCTGGTTTGAAAAGCGAGACGTTGGAAGCATTAGATGCTTACAAAGCGGAACATCGCCGTTTAATTGAATTGGAGAAACGAGAACGATTAACGGACGATGACGTGACTGCAGCAGCGGCAACTAGAAATACCAAGAGCAAGTCAAGTACTGCAACAACGTCATTCATCGAAAAGCACCGTCGTGGTGATTTAAGAATGAACAGAGCTTTACATCCAATTACGGAACATACAGTAGGTAAACCATTTACAAAAGATGTGGAAGGATTAGTTGCAATGGATTCCATTGGGCCAATTAAATTGAAACCAGCGAAACCGGCGAAACCAGCAAAAGCAAACGTTACTACTACTGGTGTTTCCACAGATGGTAAAAGCGATAGTGATGATACGGATGGATCCGATGAAGATGGTGATGCTGTACATCCATCGGAAATAGTTGTTGGTGAGGTAAAAGTTGCTGCTATGAAACATCTAAATACTCAGGAAGCATTGTTTAAGGAGCAAAAAGCGATGGAAAATGCACGTGATGCATACGTTGCGCTTGATTCAAAATTGGACACGTCTAAAAAGCTTGAAAGTAAATTGAATGCAGCATTGCATTTAAGTAGCAAATTGCAACGTTTAATAACCTTATGTAAGCGACAAGAGCATGAAGTGTTGAATTTACATTACCCTATAGTTGGTGCAACTGATATGGAAAAAGGCAAGATACGTAGTTTAAGAAAAAAATACACCATTGCTATTCAACGTTCAGGTGATATGAATCAATATGAGAATCAACTTGGTACGAAATCAAACATTGCATATCCACCAACTGTTGATTTGGAAGATCCATCTGCAATGGAATTGCGTTCAAATGTCATTACGGCAGATGATGCTGTAGCTCAAGCAAGCCAACAACGTGATAATATAGTAGAAAAAGTTTCCAACCGTTTAATCAAAGAATCAAATTTTGAGAAAAAACGTGTCGAGAATGAATTAAGCCGAGCGGAACAACGTCTTGCAACTTCCTCGAATGCTTTGAATGAGCGAAAGAACGTGTTGAAACAAGCACAAGATATCGTATTTAAGTTTGAAAAACAACATAACGAGCTAGTTAGTCTCGGTTTGGAGTTGAAAGCACGTAAAAGCCCATTGAAAACCTTGATGGGAAAATTGAAAATTTTCCAAAGCATTGTTGGTACAAATGCAGATGCACAGAAGCACGTCAAACATGCATTAGAGACATTGTCGAAACAAATTTATAGCAAAGATACAGTAGAAATGATTAAACGCCAAAGTAGCAAAGCGCAAGTTGAAGCTGCAAAGGATGAATTGGAGGAGATACAACAAATTAGTGAATCCGCATTAAAATTGTACGAGCGAGCGCGCAAGATGCGTTTAACCGCATCGAAACGTTTAGCCAAATACAACAAGATTGTTGCCGGTGCTATACATAAAAACGAAGAGACCGTATCGATGTTGAGAATGATGCATAAACTTGAGACGGAAAAAGTATCTAAAGCTATTGGTACATTTACAAAGGCAAAAATGAAAATGTTAAAAGATTGCAAACGATGGGCATTAGCGCAAAGAACATTAGCTGGTGCACAAGTTGAATTAATAGCTGTAAAGGAACGAGCATTATTAGCAAAAGATTTTGAGGAACTTAGTAAATCAAAAGCGGGTATGTTTAAAAAATGGGAGGGAAGGAGGACTGGTAGTGAAATGAGCACAGGTGCGACTGGTGCGTCGAATACGGGTGCAACTGGTGCTTCGAATACGGGTGCAACTGGTGCGTCAAATACGGGTGCAACTGGTGCGTCAAATACGGGTGCAACTGGTAGTGCTCGAGTCGCATCAAATACTGGTCCGTCCTCTACTGGTACTTACTCGGTTGGAAAAACAGGCGTGACAGGTCCACCATCATTAGATCTGTTAATTAAAACAAGAATTTTACGTCTGGAACGTGGCTTTGATAAGCCCGTGGTTAGGAAATTAGTTGGTCCAATTGCTACTCGTATGACAGTTGATTTAGGACCAAAGCATCTATTTTTACATGGGAAAGCAGATAGATTCCTACATGATGCTGTAGAAGCATTAACGGATGGTGTTGATAGTAATGATATTATTATTCGACGCGTCCCAATTCATAACAAAAACAATAGTAACAACAACAACAACAATGTAAAAAATAATAAAGACGATTTGATGCGATTCAAAAGTAGTGAATCAAAGAGTGCATTGAGAAGCTATTTTGAATATGTGATTGAATTGGATGGTTTTGACAATCGTGGCGAGGCATCAGCTAAAGCGAATGGTTTAGCTAAATCCATTCAATCGAATACGTTTGGCGAAGTAGTAGGAGATATGTTTGATTTAGATACTCCTGTGAAAGTCACTTCGAAGATAGAAAAAATTGATATTTTAAATATTGCACCGATTGGTATGACAGGAGCAACTGGTGGTGGTGGTGCTACGGGTAGTAGCACGGGAACAACAGGATCTACAGGAAGTAGCACAGGAACTACAGGCGCAACTGGAAGTAATACTGGGGCAGCTACTGGTAGTATGACTGGCACATCCACTGCATCGTCTGGTGCCACTGGATTAATAATCGATGGCATAACTGGACCAAACAATGACATGGTTGAAGAGGAAGTTTTATCAACTGAAATCATCGCAACTGGGCCTACGGGTAGTGCTGGCACAGGAAATGCAGGTAGTAGTCAAACTGGTTCAGCTACAGGTGCTACGGCTATTAATATGTTAAAAAGTGAACGTGAGAAAGTTTTGTCTGCAATTAAAAGTAAACAAAGTGCACGTAAGAAACTATGTGCAACTTTATCAAAGTTCAAAGCATTAATTCAAAAGAGATTGCAAAGAGCACATGAATCTATGTCAAATGCAAATGTCGACATGAAAGAAGCCATACAAGCGGAGGAAGAAGCAAGAAATGCCATCAACACCGCAATTGAAAAATTGCATGTATATAATGAAAGAAAAAATTTCGTAGACGTAATTGAATCTGGGTTGGTTGAATCAGAAGGAAGTGCTGCTACTTCGAATCCGGAATTGATGTCAAGTGGCAATACACGATTGCCGCATAGTGATACGTACGTAAGCGCATCCCTGCGTTTATTACCATCTCGTTTACATGCATCTGCATCGAATTTAGTCGTTGCAGTACGTAAATTAGATTCATTATTGAAATCCCGTGAAGAAGTTGATAAAAAATTAATAGCATTGAAAGAGAAACGTGCTGTATTGCGTGGACAACAACGGAAATATTCAGATATCCATGAAAAAACCAGCGATGATGGTGAAATCAATAAAGGCTCCAGCTTCAATGATGTGAAATTATATGTTACGCAATTGAAACTTGGGCAAGTTGTGAAAACTATCAAAGTGGAAGAACAAAAAATGGCCAAATTGGAGGAAGATTTGGTACATGCTAAAGAAATCCAAAAATGTGCCGCTACTGAAAATCATAAATTAGAAATTGAACAAGTCAAATTAGAATCAAGGCGTGATGTTTTATCTAGAGTCGCAAGGAAACTTGTCGGGGAAGCAGATGCGTTGGAAAATAAATTGGAATTCCATCCATTGAACAAAACGTTGAAAATCATGGCCACGAGGATGAGAAAAGTTGCGGAAAAAGCAGTTCAAAAAGGAAGGGAGGCAAGTTCTGTTGCGTCTATATCTGGGGAAATCATCATTGAACATAAAAGATATCAAGAAGCACTCGTTGCAATTAAGCTCGCGCGCAAAGATCAAGTATTTGCACAACAACGTAAAAATATCGCCATGAACGGTATTCGTAACGCAAAATCGAATAGGTTAAGTGTCTTGAATGGATTGAAACATGCGGAAGTTGTCGTGCGCCAAATGAACCATGAAGCTGTTACAGTCAACAAATTGGTAACGATGGATAGGAAGTTAAAAGCTAAAATGGAGCATATTAAAATTCTTGTACCATATAAACGGTTAGCAATTATTAAGAAAAGAATCAAGATTCATAGACATCATGCTTCGCGATCAACTGGTGGTGCAGCTGCTACTGCGGCTAGTGGACTATCTGGTGCATCTGGTATGAGTGGGGCGGAAACTGGTACGAATACGGGCGCTGCCTCTGGGGGGGCAACTGGTGCAGCTAGTGGTGGCGCAACAGCAGCTAGTGGTGGCGCAACAGGTGCTACAGCAGCAGAGGATGAAGTAACAATGGCAACTGGTGCTACGTATATTACAGGGACCACTGGGATTACAGGTCCAAGGCAACCTACCGGGCCAACTGGTGTTGAAACGACGAAGCTTGATATTTCCGATATTATTAATATGAAAGAATTCAGTGGAATGTCGACTGGTAACAACAACGTCGATGCGTGGGGTACAACTGGTGGATCTGCATTGGTGCGAGAACTTTTGGAAAAAGATGTATCCAACGTGGTATTGCCTATTGCAACTTCAATTAGCAAACCAGCTCCATTTGTAACGGAAACCGATGATCCCGTGCAACATAAAGCTGTTGGTTCAAAAGGTGTATCTACCGATTTCAGCGTTCCAGAGAAACAAATGGATGATGCCTCCAATATGAAAGTTGGACAAAGTGAAAAAACAACACGTGAATATGAACGAATGTATCATAAAATTTTAGAAGCAGCAAAAACATTTACATCAAAAGAAGTAGTAGATGCGCATAAGAAAGTGAGCGATGCTGTACATCGTGATCAATTTGGTAAGAAATTAACAAGCGCAAAGAATTTATACAACGATGTGAAACATTTAAGAGATGGCTACTTACAACAAATTCAAAAATTTGGTAGTGCAGAACGTAAATTTTACAACATATCCGTCAATGTAATTATTGAAGGTGTTGATAAAATGGCATTTAATACATTAGCATTTACTGCTGGTATACAATCGACATTCGTGGACCTCCTGCAACAGGCGCCTTACCTGCACCAGGTTGGTGGTACAGGTGCAGCATCATCTGGTACCAATAGTGGTGGTGTTGGTGGTACAGGTGCAGATACTACTAAAATTGCTACTGGTATGTCAGATTCCTTCGTCTTTGATACATTGAATGTTAAAAATATTGGATACATGACGGTGAAAATGTCTTTACGTTTTATTTGTTCTACTGATAAATGTAGAGATAATGTATTGGTCAATTTAATTAATATAAATGTTGAACATTTAAATAAAGAATTGAATGACAAATTAAGAAATGTATATGGCATGACAACGTTGCCATTAGAATTCAATGTTTTAAAAGTAGAACGTCCTTTATACGATCGCCATGTTATTAAAACTTGGAGTCTTGGTGGCCATATCAACAAGAAGATTGTATATGGATTGCAATACGTGAAACCGTACCTGCACCAGGTTAACGGGTCAACCGGTGGTGGTGGTACAGGTGGCGTTGATTTTGAAGCAATTGCTAAAACTGGTGTTGAAGCTATGACGAAATTAGATTTAGCATCTGAAGATGTATTGAAAAATGCGGAGAAAGTTTATGTTACGGGTGCGGAATCTGGTATGAGTGGTGGTACGGGTGCGGAAACTGGTATGAGTGGTTCAGAAACTGGTACAGAAACTGGTACAGAAACTGGTACAGAAACTGGTACGGAAACCGGTACGGAAACTGGTGGTGCAAAGACAGGTGGTGCTAGTACGGGGGGAAATGCAAAGATTGTTGTTAAATCGAAAAAGGCAGTTCTATCTGTAACTGGGCCTGCGTCGGAGGAATCTGGTATGAGTGGTACTAGTTCTAGTTCATCTAATAATGTTGCATCAACGGGTTCAGAAACTGGTTCAGAAACTGGTTCAGAAACGGGTTCAGAAACAGGTGTTATTGGTACTACGGGAGCTGCAGCAACCGGTTCATCTGCAACTGGCTCCTCTGCCACTGCATCTGCTACTGGATGTGATGGTAAAGTTAAAGCAAAGGTACACGACGATTCATCAAAAATCAAAGTGGCAAGAAACATGAGCAAATTAATGCATCAAGAAGCAAACGTAGTTGCAACAACAAACGATACGGCAATTACAGATTTAGATGACAAAGCCAAAGCAATGTTAGGAAATGAAAATGCTAATGTTATGCAAAAAGCAGTCATTGAAAAATTGCAAGAAATGGGGATCCGCGTGAATGTAGGTGATGTATCTGTAACATCAAAGCCTGTCAATACAGAGACAGATGATTTGATCGAGAAGCATTTGCTTCCAAATAAAAAGAAGATGCAACGCACACCAAAAGGTCCAATAATAACTGGTCATAGTAGTTCAACAACTACGGCAATTGAAACTGCTATCTTTTTAGAAAGTGCAGAAACAATTGAAACTGCTGAATCGGCATGTGCACCAGTTGTTGTAACAGATGATTCACTTGGAGGTACATTGCCTGGTACTAAATCAATTGGTTGTGATCATAAACCAACGTCTAATGATGCAGCTAAAGGACATGTTCGTCTTGCAAAAGGTGGTTTGAAAAGTGATTTTACATTTTCAGTAAATTCACATAATCATTCGATAAACGTTGCTATTCAACAAATTTTAAATAAATTGACACCACAAGAAATGGTGAATGTTTTGCGCAAAGTTAGTACGAATAAAAACAACACGAAGAAAATCGGTTTAGCTGGTGAAAATGTATCACCACATGAAAAAGTTGTTGAACAAATTGTAAAGATGAAATATGCATTGGAAATGGAAAAAAGTTCGGAGGAAGCTTTAACCCAACAATCAAAGGATTTGATGCAACGGATCACTTCATTATCGGTGAAAGTAGATGATGCAACGGCATATGTAGAAAGATTAAAAGATGGTTTGGTATTATTAGAAGATAATGTTAAACATCAAAATTTCACTTTGATATTAGCCACTGATCATTTGAAAGATTGTACTGGCAAATTAAATGTACAAGTAAAAAAATTAAACTCGTACAAATTGGAAGAAGAAGCATCAGATGCTACGTTAGAACAATCAAATGGATTTGATGGTGTGAATAGTAATGCAGTAAAGCAACAAACGAAGATATTAACAAGAAAAATACATCGTCAAGCAAATGCATTACGTGCAGATATTAAAGAATTGCGTGAAGCATGTGAAGCACGAAATAATACCTATGTGCAAGAAAAAGTTACATTTACAAAAGCAATGGTGGAATTAGCAAAAGAACGTCGTGAAATTAGATCCAAACGTTTGATGAATCAACGTAATATTGCATTATTGCATTTATTGAAAATGCAAGCAACCATGTTGGAGAAAAAGATGGGGAAGAAGCATGCATCGGTAAGTCCCTCCTGCACCTATAATCCTGCACCGTGTTGGCGTATTCTATACTCCTGCACCGTGTTGGCGTATATAATCCTGCACCGTGTTGGCGTATTCAATTATACGACGACAGCCTCTACATACATATATATATATACATACATCTCCACATTACTTATATATATACACACACAAACACACACAAATATACTAACATTTCCATATATATATATATATATTACACATAATCAAAGGTACTATCGTTGCAAACGAATGTAGTGGATTTAGAAGCACGTAAACGTAGATTAGAAATTGCATATGAGGAAGAAAAAATTGCACCAAAGTTGGTTAGGGTTAATCATCATGCAGAAATAACATGTGCGCAAATTACAAGTTGTGGTAAATGTTTATCACATAATGCTGATGTAGTTGATGGGGATACACAATGTGGTTGGTGTAATGGTCGTTGTTACGATGGTAATAAAGATGGTCCATTGGTTGGTGATGTATGTGTAAATACATATGTATTTGCAGGTGCAGCAGGAAATAATAATAAATGCCCAGCGAAGAACGAAGTAGTTGGTACACACGATGCACCATCACCATTGAGTATTAAAGATGGTATGGATGATGATACGTTGGATGTTGTGAAAAAGCATGTGAAGAAGGACGTAAACCTGTTTAAACATGTGATGAATGAACGGTACGGTGGGGTGCAAGCAGTATCTTCAATGAAAAAGCAATTAATAGGTTCTAAAGATGCTGAAAGAAAACGTATTACCAACATGGTAAAAGTCCATTTAGCAAAAGAAGATGCAATGTTGAAATGGAACATGAAGCAATCCTTGATTCGTACGACGAATGATGTCTCTGCTAAATTAAAAGCAGTACGTTTTGCAACTGCAGTGGTGGCCAAGTTAGATGCCAAGATATTGGCAGATCGTTTAGCAATGGAGGATTCATTGAGCAAAGCGAATGAAGTTGGTATGCGGGATAATGAGGAGGGAAGTGGTGATGTTGTTGATGAATACAAACTTCAATCACGATTTGCAAAGGTTGATTTGTTGAATCTTGAAAAAGATTTAACAGTGAAGGAAGGTAAACGCAAGGAGTTGATGGGACTGTACATCGTAGCAGCCAAAAGGTTGTATGAATTGCGCAGGAATGTACCATCTTGGTATGTGTTGGTTGGTGAAAAATTGCACAGACCACACGGAATAGTATGGTTGCGAGACCATAAAGGTCCAATCATTACTGGCAAAAATATGATTGGTCATATTGGTACGGGTGGTACAGGTATGTCCTCAGGCATGTCGGGTATGTCGGGTATGACAGGTGGAAGTCATTTGTCGGGTACTACAGGACCAACTGGTATGATTGGTGGTATTGCAATGACGGCAGCAAGTGGTCCAACTGGGATGACGGCATCTACAGGTGCAACTGGTAGTGCAAATACAGGGGTTACAGGCGGTAAATACGTTGACCCATACGATACCGATGAGGTGAATATCGGTGATGCACAGACTGGTGTAGGATATACCGATGTTGGTACTACTGGTGGTACTGGTGTGGATGGTGCTACTGGCGTGGATGGTGGTGATGATGATGTCACTGGTGGTGCTACCGGCGTTGTTGATGGTGAAGATGGTAATACCGGTTCGTCGTCTAGTGGTAGTACTGGTTCGTCGACCAGTGGAAGTACTGGTTCGTCGTCCAGCGGAAGTACAGGTGTAGTTGGAGGTACTGCTAGTACAGGTTCCAGTGGTAGTACAGGTGCAACTGGTTTAGCATCAACTGTTAGTGCAACTGGCATTGGTGCTACTGCATCAACTGGTATGGCATCAACAGTTCGTGGTGCTACCGCATCGACAGGTTCGTCGTCCAGTGGAAGTACTGGTGCAACTAGTCTTGGTGCTACGGCATCCACTGGTGCAACTAGTATTGGTGCAACTGCCTCGACTGGTTCCAGTAGAAGTACTGGTTTGTCGTCCAGTGGCAGTACTGGATCGTCGTCCAGTGGCAGTACTGGTCTTGGTGCTACCGCATCAACTGGACCAACTGGCATTGCTGGTATTGCCTCGACTGGTTCCAGTAGAAGTACCGGTTCGTCGTCCAGTGGTAGTACTGGTTCGTCGTCCAGTGGCAATACTGGTTCGTCGTCCAGTGGCAATACTGGTTCGTCGTCCAGTGGCAATACTGGTGTAACTGGTCTTGGTGCTACCGCATCAACTGGACCAACTGGAATTGCCTCGACAGGTTCCAGTAGAAGTACTGGTTCGTCGTCCAGTGGCAGTACTGGTCTTGGTGGTACGGGAAGTACAGGTGCTAGTGGTTCCACAGGTGCAAGTGGTATTAGCGGTGCAAGCGGTATTAGCGGTGCAAGCGGTATTAGCGGTGCAAGTGGCGCAGAGCAATTAGCAATGAAAGCTATTGCATCTATTCCTGGTGCTTCGAGTAGCACTGGTAGTGCCAAAGTATTAAGTTTAATACTTCGCCGGATTGGCGGTAGTACCGAAACTGGTGCAGGTTCACCAATGGCGGCATTAGTGAACGATATTAGTTCAACTGGTGCAAGTGGATCTACTGGTGCTAGTGGATCTACTGGTGCAAGCGGTATTACAGGTGCTAGTGGTACTACAGGTGCAACAGGAAGTAGTGCAACTGGTAGTAGCCAAACTGGAAGTACAGGAAGTAGCACTGGTGCTACTGGCGGAAGTACAGGAAGTGCATCTGTACAACAAGTAGCTAAACAAGCGAAGGCGGATCTGATTGCGAAGGAGGAAGCAATCGGATCCGAAATGCAGAAACTCTCCGCGTTGAAGGAGAAGGCGAAGGAGGAGGATACGCCGGAGTTGGAGGCAGCTGTACGTCAGCAAGAAAAAAAAGTTGCGAAAGACGAAAGGGCTATGCAACAAGACATAAAAAAAGTTGCGAAGGTACGTAAGCTTGCAGAGGAGCAAGGCGTATCGGAAGCTGAGTTTTTAGCTGCAACTTCGGGAACAGGTGCATCGGGCGCAACTGGAGGAAAAACTGGCGCAACTGGAGGAAAAACTGGCGCGACTGGAATAGGTTCGATGGCGACGGCAACAACTGGGCCATCCGCAACGGCAACAACTGGGCCATCCGCAACGGCGTCAACTGGGCCATCTGCAACTGCATCGACTGGGCCATCCGCAACGGCGTCGACTGGGCCAGCAGCAATAGCAAAGGAGTTAGCTGAAGAGAAGAAGCTTCTCTTGGCTGATAAATCGTTTGCCGGTCTTGGTAATTTGATACCAAAAGACACGTTGGCAGCGCCAACCAGTACAGGTGGTACTGGAAGTACTGGTGCGTCTGGAAGTTCAGCAGCTAAAGCGGCGGTGGACAATGTAGCAACGGCTATGTTGAAGAAATTAGAAGCTGTGAAAGCTTCTGAAGGTGCAAAGGAAACCGCAAAGGCGAAAAAAGAAGTTGCAAAGGAAAAAGCCAATGCGGAGAAGGAAAAAGATCTTGCCCGCAAAGATGAGGAGAAGGCGGAGGAAGCTCGAGAATTAGCTGAGCAATCCCCTTCGAAGGAGAACGAAGAAGCGGCGGATAAAGCGGAGGAGAAAGCTTTGGTGGTTGAAGATAAAGCCACCAAGCTGAAAGCAAAAGCTGATGCAGCTAAGACGAAAGAAGCTGCAGTGGAAAAAGCAATGGCTACAGGAAGTAGTGGTACTACTGGTGGGGCGAGTCCACTTAAAAAATTGCTTGCGTTGTTAAGTGCCGCAGCAACAGGACCAAGTGCAGGTATGGCCACGAAATTCCTGAAGGAGGAAGAGAAGGCGACTGGAATTAGTGGGGCAAGTGGGGCAAGTGGGATCAGTGGTGCATCTGGTATGTCTGGTATGTCTGGTATGACAGGTTCGGCGGAAACTGGCTTGGAGATGGATCCAAAGGTAATGGAAGCGAAAGCTAAAGTTACGGATGGAAAGAAAAAGTTGGAGGAACTTGAAAAGGTCTTGGATAAAGACCTTACGTCGGAAGCTAGGGAGAAGTTGGAGCAGGAGAAGGAAGCTCTGAACCGGACAGTTGCAGAGGAGGAAGCTGAAGTCAACGTGACCAAAGCGAAGAGGAAGGCGGCAAAGGATGAAGACAAACTCCGTCTTTTGAAGGATGCGGCTCGCAACGAGACAAATCCGATTAAGAAAAAGCTGTTGCAGAAGATTGCTGCGCAACAGCAAAACTTAACCGACATTGCCGAAGCCGAGAATAAAAAGGCAGAAGCGGAAGATGGTGTTAGGAAACTAATGGCTGCGACGGGCGGCGTTAGTAAGAAGTTGTTGGAGGAACAACGTATGGCAGTAGTAAATGCAACGCAAGCATTGAATAAGACCGTCAAGGAGGAGAAACCCAAGGTGTTGGACTTGGATGGTAGGTCGGAAGTGGCAGTACTTCACCCTGATGAAGGCGGGCCAAAGTCTGGTGTGGAAGTGGTGAAACACTTCCACAAAAGGGACATGGGGGAAATGGTGAATGTTTCGGTTGCGAAGGTGGATACGTCGTTACCAAAACCACCTGTTGTGAAGAAAGTGGTAGCACCGAAAAAAGCACCGTGCGTGGGGTGTAAATTGGTGAACAAGACCACACGGGCGGCGAAGGTAGCATTGACGAAGACCACCAATATGGCGGTCAAGCAAATGCAAGCGGTAACCAACCATGCGTTGGAAGCTGTTGGGCATATGTTTGACAATGCTGAAACCGGTTTGGATTCCCGATGGGATGAAACTGGTTCTGCGGAGACTGGTTCTGCAGCAACTGGTACGATTGGTGGTGTGATTGCGCTTGGTTCAGATGAAACAGGTGCAAGCGAAGCAACTGGTACGTCAAGTGGAGGTGCAACAGGATCTGCTAGTGGAGGTGCAACAGCAGCATCTGGATCTGCTAGTGGAGGTGCAACAGCAGCATCTGGATCTGCAAGTGGAGGTGCAACAGCAGCATCTGGATCTGCAAGCGGTTCGGCTTCTACTGGTCCAAGTAAATTGGACGTTGCATTAGAGAAGGCCACCAAACTTTCGCGTGGTTCCGTACGTCGTGCTGCCGGCATGGATATTTTAAAAAATATTCATACCGCTGCGGAAGCTGAAGCAACAAGTGCTGAAGCTGATTTAGATGCTGTTCTTCTGAAGGAGAAGAAAGCACGTGATACGAAAGCAGCAGCAGCACAAGCAAGAATTATTAAGAACTTGCTTGCATTGAAGAAGGTGCAGGTAGCACAAGCGGCCTTGGAGAAGGCGAAGTTGGCGAATGCAACAACGGTTGCAAAACGTATTGAAGTTTTAGACAATGGGCTGAAACAACAAGTCTCCGACGGGGAGAAGTCGTTGGCCTTTGCTAAAGAGAAGGGGCAAAAGGTAGGCACGGAAGATGCGAAGATCATTGCCTCGTTGAAAGAACGGGAAGGGAACGCCTCCCGTGTTTTAGTTGTTGCAGAAAAGGCGGCAAATAAAAGTGCTACTGGTTACATCGTTGCAACGAAAGCAGTAAATGCAACGGAGGAAGAATTGGCAGCACTTCTTGGTGTTGACGGTACTGGTGGTACTGGTTTCAGCGGATCAACAGGTATTTCAGGTGCAACTGGAGCAGATGAAGTACGTGGACCAACTGGTGTTCGGGAAAGTGGTACAACTGGAGCTAATGAACGGAAACGTGTTAGCGGACCTACCAATGATCAAGAATCTGCAACCGGTAGCATGAGTGGTGCAAGTGGTGCAACTGCAGCAAGTGGCGGAACGAGTGGAACAGGCGCAACTGGCAATGATATACCAGACAATATTGCACCAACCGGTGTAATCGAGGCAACAGCCGGTGCGCATTCAGCTACAGGCTTTTCAAAAGAGCATAGCCCGTTGTCATTGACGGAACAACACCAACGAATGGTGTTGATGGGAGGTGAAGGTGGTGGTAAAAAGTAAAAAAATAAAAGTGAGCGTAAATTGACAATTTAAAATTTATTATATATAAAAAAATATATCAAGATAAATATTTATTTATATCTCATATGTACTACTACTCGTATATATATATAATATTATATAGAGATAGGGATAATGTATCGTAAATTTTATATGTATTCATTTTTCTTGTTTTTTATAAATTAATTGACTCATTGCCTCCCCCACTCTCTTTTTCTTCTTCTTCTTTCTCGTTTCAAGTCCATGTTTTGCGTTGTTGGTAATAAATTTAACTTTTTTAACTTGATGAAATTTTTTTGTTTTTTAAAAAAAATTGATAAAATAGCATATAAATAGCATTAAATATTGTCGGATCACTGCTAAATATTGTCGGATCACTGCCACACAAATAATACGCTTCAATTTTCATTCACGGTGACCTACAACATCCCTAAACAAAATCTAATACATCACATAATACACTCTACATCATCCAATACAACCATTAAAATATGTGGTTTTGAGGTGGAAGATTTTGATATTGTATCTGTTGATGAAGATCCTGCCGTATTCATCCTACTTATGTACTGAGGTGGATGTGTCAAGTTAGTAAGCTGAGGCTGATTATTATTATAATTTCCTAACGATGTGGAGGACGTAGAACAGGTGAATGAAGAACCACTACTACTGGTGTCGTAACAGTCTCCTTCTACATCACCTTTCAGTCTAACAGCTGCAATTAGCTTGTTGTTGTTGTTGAGTGTGACTAAAATGAAAAAAAATGATGATACTATGCACGCATAAAGAAAAGACAATTTTTTTCTTTGCTTGATCATAATCTTATGATTGAAACAATTGTGCTAGTTATCAATCTACTTCTTTACATGTGATTAATGAATATCTATCTATCTATGCAGGTATCTATAAGATTATTCTATCGATCTATCTATCTAGGTATCTATCTATTGTATCTATCTATTGTATAATACAGTATCTATTCTATGCCTGTATGTTTATTTTTGTTTGTTGTGTTAGTCACAGTACCATTGTATAGCATTAAATTATAACACTTCCTATTCCCATACTAAATCACCCGCTGAAAATGTCGAGATCTCTCTCTGCCAAAAGGTACCAGGTACCTACATTCATGAAAATATTAAAAAGAAGGGACACATTTACACACATATATATATGTACAAATGAACGTATTAAAAGATAGACATTTATATATACAAGTAAATATAAATCAACAACATATAATAGATCTATCTATCTATATATATATATATTAATATATATACAACAATGAGAAGTAACAAACAATATACAATTATTCCAACTTGTGTTGTTATTATCATATATATAATATCAATTACAAAACTAGTACAATCTATAGAAATAAACAATATTAAACCTAGAAAACATATTACATCAGCTTATCGCGATTTATTGTTATTAAAAGAAGAGGAGAAAAAACAAACAAATCCACAAATAAAGGAAGAAAGGCATGAAATTAGCGCAGATGATAAGCATAAATTCAATAATCTACAATATAAAAGAGCAGCTGATGTTATGAATGAAGTACGATTTCGCAATAAAAATACAGTCAAACACTCCGTTAAACATTTATTAAAACATAAAATGAAAATAGGTGGATGTGCGTGTGATTTCATGTCTGGCGTTACTGCTACCAAAATTGTTGGTAGTACGGGAAATTGTGCACCAAAAGTTGCATTATGTGGATTTTGCATGAATGCTGCGTGGGCAGCATATTGGCACCCAGAACAAGATACATGTAAACAATATGTATTAGGTGCAAAAGGTGTATGTTCAAGTATTGCTGGTGGTGCATCAGCTGCAGCGGCTGATATTGGATTTTTATATGAAAAATATGGACCCCAATTTGGTGCATCTGCAGTATGGTGTAGAGAGATGGGTTGTTGTGCAATGGAAGCGTTATAAAAAATTGAGCGCGAGAAATATTAAAAATATTATATTTAAATATAGTAAAAAAATAAAAAATTATATATATATTATTTATTGTATTCTTTCTGGAGAGTAGGAATTATCATGAGTAAATTAAAAATAAATTATGCATTAATTAAATATATTTTATATATATAATATATAATATCAACACACTAGAGTGTGAAGTGTGAGATAGATTATTCCAATATTATTGTACGAAGCGTTCGTATTCTTTTGAAGAGTAGGAATTATTATGAGAGTAAATTAATAAAACATAATAAATTATGTTGGTATGCGTAAACTTACGAGTCCTCGTAAATTATTTTACAGTTTATATATTTTAATACATCATGCGTCAAATCCAAAAAAATTGCAATGCTGTGTAATGCTTTTTATAAAACACTTTCTTTCATATTTTGGATTTTTGGTGACGAAAAAAAGAAGAAGGTCAAAAAGTACATGTATTTATTGGTATTACTTGTTGTGTGATGGATATATATGCACATATTATAAATATTGATACTGTTATATACAAATACCAAAAGAGGAACAGATCAATACAAGGAACCAAAAACAAAAAATTAAACACCTAAAGAGTTAACAAAAGAAACAACAACAAAGACGATAATTTAACTATGCCAAAATTGACAATACATAACCCTGCACAAAAAGTATGCAGATGTGCAACTTGTTTACACACAAGAAAGATGGGAAGATATGAAAGAAACAATGCAATGAAAAGGAAAAAAAGAGAAAAGCTGAGGAAGAAGAAGATCATGGAGGTAGACAGATCGATTTCATTCGGCAAAAATGGATTACGCTCGGAGAAGAAGAAAAATTTGAGCAGCGTTATGACCGGGAAAAATTCCGCCTTGATCGAACGTGAATTGGAGCAAGTGTATGATCATATTGGTGCAAAAAAAAATTCCGTTATTGAAATTGATGGCGAGAAAATCATGTCGAAATTCATAACCATAGATTTAAATGCTGGTTTGAATCTAGGCTTCATGCCAACCCGTGCAATTTTCCGGGAAGGATACGTTCCATGCGATAAATATTGCCACGGCAATACAAAAGGGGTTAAAGTATACTCATACGATGACTTGGACACGGTACGAGGAAAAGCAAATGTCGTTTTATCAGATCCACCATATGGTATAAAAAGTGGTGGACATACATTATGGAATGTGAATGATTATTTGAAAAATAAATCTTTCATTAATATGGACAATCGTTTTGGAGTAAATATTTCAATGAAGGTGGCGGAGGTTCAACATTCATATGACTTAGCTTTTCAACGCGCTTGTCAATTGTTGGACGTTGGTGGATATTTTTTCGTTAAATGCCAACAGGCACCAAGCCAAAAGTTCCATGCAAGTGGTTTTGTAGCATACTTGGCAGCGGAGTATGACTTTGAATATGTGGGTACAAGAGTTTTGGTGACACCAACAAAAAATTCGAACCAAAAAAAACCAAAAATACAAAACAATATGTCTTTATTGGAAATTTTTCAAAAATCGAAAAATACGAAAAATAATACTATTACGAAAAGTATAAAAAAATCGAAAAAATGGTTTTATGAGAATGGTGGGCACAAAGAAAATGAAGATTTAAAAAATGAAATTAAACATTTAAAAGGACAAATGAAAAAAGTGATATTAGAAAATGAAAAATTAAAGACAGCTGCAAACAATGAAATTACCATTGTCAGAAATGTCGACACTGAAAAAGATGAAACAATCTCATTAAAAAGAAAAGCCACAAGTGAAAACAATAACAGCACAAGCTGGTTATCGTTGACATCAATGTGGATAGCATGTCGTTCTAAGAAGTTAAATATCATGAAATGGTTTTATGAGAATGGTGGGCACAAAGAAAATGAAGATTTAAAAAATGAAATTAAACATTTAAAAGGACAAATGAAAAAAGTGATATTAGAAAATGAAAAATTAAAGACAGCTGCAAACAATGAAATTACCATTGTCAGAAATGTCGACACTGAAAAAGATGAAACAATCTCATTAAAAAGAAAAGCCACAAGTGAAAACAATAACAGCACAAGCTGGTTATCGTTGACATCTGCAAATAATCAAAAATTTAAAAAAGTTAAAACAGAATTTCAAGACAAAGTTGCAGACTTGGATGAAAAAGTTGAAGATTTGGATGAAAATTATAATTACCAAATTCGATTTACCAACAATAAACTAACAGAAATTGATGAATTAAAAGAACAAATTAAGCAATTAAACAAAGAGAAAGCGGTACAAGAAAAATTGACAAGTGAGCTTCTAAAAAAGGTCAAAAGGCTTGGAGGAAGGGAATAAAATATAGTAGTATTTAAATTTTTGTGTTTAAAATATAAAAATAATACCAAAAGTACGTATATATTATGATATAAATATAAAAATTTACCTCCATCGATCCACGAACGTATCATAGTTCCTGGGTTTCGGGAGTTATCGACGCATATATTTGTGAGATAGATATTTTATTTAAAAAATGGAACCACACAAAACACACTCTCTCTATGAAAATTTCTCACCACCTTCATTATGAGCAAAATTTTGCATTTTACTAACATTAATAGCTATATTTCTACTCATACTACCAACGTTTAATTTACCTTTGATAGGACTATTTCTAGGACTTAATCCTAATTTTAAATAGCTTGCCAATGCAATTGTACGTAGCTTTTCAAGGCTAGTTGGATGATGACTTAATTTTGATAAAATATATTCCGCAAATTGACTAACTTGAACCGTTCTATTTTTTATACCATCACTATTATTCGAATTTAATTCAATGATTAATTGATTTGCTAAATTAGTTGCATCATTTAAACTTGAAAATAATGGAGAGTTGACTTGTTCTAAAAATGTAACCAATCGTCTTTCTGAAATTGCACCTGGGCCTGTACAAATAGTATTGCCAGCTAAAAGCATCGCTATAAATAGCGAGCAACGTGCTTCAGGATTTTTTTCATCTTCTAAACGTACTGGAGCATATACTTTTAACAATTGATCGCTGTATGATTTCGTTTGCTCCGCAATCTCAATTTCATGTTGATCTTGCATTACTTTCATTTTCGCTTCCATTTCCTTTCTCATTAATTGTAATTTCTTAACGCTTTCAACACTTTTCCTTGCATCACGCCTTGAATTCTCTTCTAGTGTTTTAATAGCTTCCAATTTCAACTTTAATTCTTTATTTAAATTGGTTATATCTTCATTTTTTAATTTATTTTCTTTCCGTGATTCATTCAATGCGTCTAACAATACTTTTTTTTCACTGGTGAAATGATTTTTCTCCTCATTAAGTCTTATCTCTAATTTTTGATACTTTAATTTCAGATTTTCATAATCATTCAACGCTTGATTTTTTTCATTCATCACATTACTAATACGATTTTTTAATAGATCAATTTCACCTTGCTTTGTCATATTGTTCTCAATATGTGTATTTAATTCTTTTGAAATTTCTTTAAATTCTTTTTCTTTTTCCTCTTTATGTTGTGCATGTCGTATTTCCACTTCACTTAATACATCTTCATGGCGGGATGATAGAATTTGAACGTGTTCCCCATGTAATGCCTTTAATCGTTGTAATTCCTCTTCTTTACTTAATATATGCGTGTCAATTCTATTATTTAAGTCTTGTACCTTTTCATCATGTTGCTGGACCTTGAACTTTACTGTATTTTCATGCATTTCTTGCATATTTTGTACAACTTCCTCATGTCGTTCATGGACTTTTGATACATGGTTGTCATGTAAAATTTTTAATTGTTTCAATTCTTCATCTTTTAATTTTAATAAACTATCATGCTTGGCTTTTATTGTATTCAGGTCTTCTTCTTTTCGTCTGATTGTATCTTCCATTTCCTTTAATTGATCATTATGCATGTTTTTTACATTTGTGACTTCATTATGATGAAAATCTTTCAATTCATTATAGGTTTTTTTATGTGTTTCCAGTAAACGATCATGAGTTTCTTTTACTTCTCTATGTAACTTTATTTTCTCAGTAACTGTTTCTTCATGTTGCGATGTTATATAATTTAATTTATCAATTTGTTGATTTAAATGATCGATAGTGTGTTCCAACTGTTCAATTTTCATTGCGTTAGTAACATGAATTTCCTTAATTTGATCTGTTAACGCAGATACCTTTATTTCATATGATTGTCTTATATTTACAATTTGTTCGGTTTGACTAATATTTAACTGTTCAGTAATTACATCATGTTGTTTCTTCATATTATTCATTTGTGCATCTAACATATCATTATTATTATCAATATATGTTTGCAATTGTTTATCAAATTCGATTTGTAACTCCTTACGCATATTTTCAACTTCAACATGCAGATTATCTAGACTCGCTTCCAATTTTTTCTTCTCCTCTTCTACCCTATCTAATAATTGCTTTTGTGCATTATAGTTTGAAACTTTACTTTCAATATCATTTTTCAAACGTAAAATGTCTTCTTCATATGTTTTTTTAACTTTCATTTCATTTTTCTCCGCCACCTCCTTTAACTTTATTACTTCATCTGCTAAACGCTTTTGATATGATTCCTCAGATTCTTGTATAACACCTTTGGTAATATTCATCGCAGTCTTTTGCACGGAACGCGCATTTGATATGTACATAAAACTAGCAACTGTTGTGCCAGTTAACAACGCAGTCAACACTTCCGGTTTATGCTCTGATAAATCAAGCTCCTTTACTGAATCTACAATATCTTTAATCATTTTTTTTCTTGTTTTTTTAGGTATATTTCTTTAGTTAATCAAATACTATTATATATATATATATATATATATTATTGTGAAAGGAAGGAATAGAGATAATATGCGTTTTCGAAAAGAAAGAGAGAATCAATACTTGCTTTTTTCTATTTTTTCTGTTTGTTTGTTTATCTATTAGAAAAAGTTTTAACTTATATTTTTAATAGAGATTTAAACTCTAAACTCTAAACTCCTTTTGTATTATTTTAAATTTAAACATTAAACAACTCCAACAACTTATAATTAGTAGTGTTGAAGACTACAATATTTCATCATATTAATACCTAACACGGTGGTATATCACATAGATAATGGTATTAGTATGGAGTACCACCAGTGGTATGGAATGCCAGATGCCAGCTAATAATAGCAGCTAATAGCAGCTATAATGCCATCAGCAGAGAAAACCAGAAAAATGAAGAGGTTATTGCAAGAGTGCCCAGAGAGTGCAAGAACCTTTCTTCGATTGATCGATATAATATTTCATATGTATCATACATATAGAATGACAAAGTCAGATTTATACATGAGTAACACCCCCCTCCCATATGGAAGGATATCAGATATGGGCATATTGCAAAGAAAATTCAGTGGGACTGTAGACCCGAATCTCATTTGTAGTGTATGTAGGGAAGTATTTGATAATCCTGTCAGAACAAAAACATGTGGACATGTTTTTTGTCAAGACTGTGTTGGTGAGTGGTTACGATTTGGAAATGATAATTGTCCAGAGTGTAGAAAAGCATTAAGTCAATCTGATATTAGTGTCGATAGGTTAATAGCATCATTGATCGGTAATCTAACCGTAAATTGTCCAAATGGCAGGGAGCACCAAGAAAAAAAAAAGTTAGAAGATACAATATTTCGTCAAACGTTATTAAGAGCATCTTCTTCTTCTAGTAGCACTAATAATGATGATAATAATAATAATAATAATAATAATAATAATAATAATAATGGTAGCACTGATGGTGGTAATAAGAAAAGTATGAAACAACAACAAACAAGAAAACAAAAATTATTGGATCAACAATATAACAAACAACGACCAAATAAAAGACGAAAGAGAAGTGTCCCTGGAAGTAGAAAAAATACATCAAAAAATGCTTCGTCAACAACAACAACTATTACTACTACGACTACAACAACAAGTACTTCCGAAGATGAGGACGGTGACGCCAATACAAAATCAAAAAAATCATCATCATCATTGAAAAAAAAATCAATTGAAGAAAATGATGATGATGAGGAGGACAACGGTGATAATAGCAAAAATGATAATAAAGATGATACGAAGGAGGAAGAATTATACTGTACTTGGACTGGTAAATATTCAGAGTTGGAAAATCATGTTCGTACTTGTAAGCATGAAAAAGTATCTTGTACACATAATGAATTTGGCTGTGCATTTATTGGAAAACGTTTTGAGTTAGAAACACATTTGAAATGTCAATGTGTGTTTGATAAAGTGAAAGAAATTTTATATTCACAAAAAAAAGAATTGAAAGAAACAAAAGACAAATTGGAAGAA
>Ga0099797_100516_pt1 | contig 24766 bp, 21 predicted proteins | sample Uncmet_Sort48C_1_FD_89871 | JGI IMG/M metagenome (GOLD analysis project Ga0099797, IMG submission 89871) | Marine eukaryotic communities from CALCOFI LINE 67, Pacific Ocean - C012_Sort48C_1 | ecosystem: Environmental > Aquatic > Marine > Oceanic | place: Pacific Ocean: Monterey Bay | collected...
AATTAGAATTTGCAAAAGCCGTCTGGGCAGATTTTCCAAATGACGATTGACGGTTCCCAAATGACAATCGCCCGGTCGCACGGTTCCAAAAAAACGGTGTCAGCAGCCAGAAACAACGTGCACCCAAAACCGCCATACACCACTGAAAGACGCAAACAATATATGCAATATTATATTCATATGCCACTAAATATACGCCTCGACTGAAAACGAAAGAAACATACCTCATGTTTACAGCCACTTGCCCGCCTTTCCGACCAAAGGACAGACGCCTTTCTCAGGAGAGAACACAGGGGAATTTTTGAATGACAGGGGTGGTTTTTTTCAATGAAAGGGGTGTTTGTTTTTCAATATTAAAGGGGACAAAAATGATTCATGAACAAAAATGATTCTGGGAGGAAATTGGGATTTTCATGCTGCAGAGTCAGGCGGCTGTACAGACAACTCGCCATCGGCTTTTTGATCAATATGCTACTGTGAATTGAGACCATGGGGCCTCAGCAAGTACATCAAGGTTATAATATGAGTTTGTGATATTTTGTAATTTACGTTCAACCTCATCAAAAGAACCGGGATGTATTGTGTAAACTGTTCAAAAATTGGGAATGAGCTGTTATGTAATTATCTTTTATACTTTTAATAATTTACGATCATCTGTAATATTATGGGGCTGGACATCTTTACTATGGGGCTTCATTTTATTACGGGGCAACTCTTCTTTCAGCATGATGTAGCGTGGATTGCCACAGGCTTTCCATCTGTTCAGTCAGGAATCTTACAACCTCGAGATGTCCTTTCTGCTCCGCAATGTCCAAGGCAGTGAGGCCCGTCAAAGTTTTGACGAACAACAGATCCGGTTTCGCTTCGGCCAGGAATCTCACGACATTGAGGTGTCCGTTTACTGCAGCGAGGTGCAAGGCAGTGCGTTTCGTCGAAGTTGCGGCGGAAAACAACGGCTCAAACAAACCTGCGGCGTTTTCGGCCAGGAATGTCACGACGTGGAGGTGCCCGTTAAGTGCAGCGAGATGCAAGGCCGTGAAACGATCCACAGTGTTTTGGAGCAACAGATCAGGTACCTTTTCGACCAGGAATCTCACGACATCGAGGTGCCCGTGTCGTGCAGCGAGGTGCAACGCCGTGAAACCCCTCCAATCGTCGGTGGACAGAATCTCTTCAGACAGGCGTTCCACGCCGCCGTAGTCTCCATTCCGTGTAGCGTCGTACAAGGCCGCGGACCTCTTCGAAAAAGTGTGGGCTGGCACCAAATCTAATTTGCTTTCGGCCAGGAATTTCACGACGTGGAGGTGCCCGTTCTGCGCAGCGAAGTGCAAGGCCGTGTAACCAGCATTCGTGACCGCTGCGATCGTTTCGGGCCGATGAACGTTGATGAGCCACACGAGATGTTTGACGACGTCCAGATGTCCATTTGCCGCCTCCAGGTGCAAGGCCGAGAAGCCATTTTGGTCTTGATCCGCAATTCCATCGGGTTGCCCGTCTACCCGCCGCAACACGTACTGCAAGAGACCAATTTCGGCAGCGAGGTTGAGACGCTTGCTGCTGGTAAATCTCTCTTGAAAACCTCTTCCGATTGCAGGAGCGTTTCCGTGCATGTCTTCGGAGTCATCATCTTCTTGCAGCAACCATTGCAGGAACCACTCGTCGCCCTTTCCCCAAAGCTGGGAAAACTTCTTCAGGTATTCCGCAGAAGCTTCGGCCAGAACTGAGAGCACGAAATCCTTGTTCCCCAAATCTCGAGGGAGAGATCCGAAGGCAGACATGTTTTGCAGCAACGCTTCCTTTACGATCTTGCGTCGGCAATCGTCGGTCGGAAAATCTCCTCTGTTGGAAAAATTAACGTATCGCAGGACCAAGCCGTTTCGGCGCACTGCACTCAGAACAAATTGCAATCGTTCTTTGCGCCGAAGTTCGTCCGCTTCCTTGTACGCCGCTGCATTGCTTTCCACTGCGAAGAGGACGACGTCCCTCTTCAGGCGGACCGCGGCGCTCGCCAACCGAAGCACCGACGAACCTTGGTCGGGTTCACCCGTGTGGTTCTCCGCTTCTCGCAAAATCGCACCCATCACGATGCCCGCGTTGCGCTTCATCACATCTCCGGCAAACTCCAGCGACTCTGGATCTTGTTGGATCGCTGCGTCCACGAGCGCGACATCGTTCCGCCACTCGGGAGGGACAAATTCCAAGGCACGGCCATTGGTCTCCACCGCCGCAGTCAAGACATCCCTGTCCTGCTTCCACTTTTCGGCAACACTTTCGAGACCCAAGACGTTCGTCCGCAGCTTTCTGATGACATCGTCCTTCTCCTGCTTTTCGGCGTTCGCTTGCCGCCACAAGCGCTCTCTCTCCAAACGCGCAGCCTGCATTCCTTCAGCTCGCGCAGCCTCGATAGCATCCGTGTCCGTTCGCCCCAAACAACCACAACAGAACAATGTCCCAACGACAACGCCCCCCACGACGCACAGCGCCACGGCCGCGATGACCCAGATCGACCATGCTGCCATCCCTCCTTTCTCCTCATCATCAACGTCGTCATCATTCTCACTGTAGTTGCTCTGCAGATCATCCAGAAGTTGTGGCTGCCACGCGGCTCTTTCTTCAAGAACGTCAAAACTACCGTATTGGTTGTTCTCATTTTCATCAACCACCGGATCCTGTCTTTCCAAAGTTTCATCTAGCGAGCACTGATCGACGACTTCCGGAAACGTCTGTTCCCACCACTTCCGCACACAAGGGGCGCTGGCGCGCTTCTCCGCTTCGCGCACCAACATGCTCTGCACGATGCGGCGCATCTGAGACCATTGTGCAGGAGAAGGACATCCCGCGGGGGACACATTTTCGGTTGTTCCGGCGAACATGCCTCTCCCCTGCAGCCTGAACCGTATGTTTCCTCTTCCCGAATCAGGACCAGAAAAAATCCTTTCTGCGATCTCGCGCTGCGCTGGTGTTTCGAGGACGGAACTTTCCCAGCGTGCCACGTTTTTGGGAAACGGAATTTTCGTGCCCCGATCCCAGACGGCAAGTGCTGACTGCAGATGATCGCCGCTAGTTGCATGCTCGAGCGGCCTGTGCAGATAGATCATGCGATACAGAATGACTCCCAAGGACCAGATGTCCGCAGGAGGCCCGATGTGGACCGGACCGCCGGCGGACTTGAAGAGGACTTCGGGCCCCATGTAATGCACCGTGCCGATCGGTCCCTTGCACGAAAAATGAGTCTGGTCCTCTCGCTGCAGTTTTTGCGTGAGACCGAAATCACACAACTTGAGGAGGTTCGCACCCCGGAAATAAAGGAAATTCCCGGGTTTGACGTCCAAATGAGCAATTCGCTTGTGATGCAGACTAAAAATAGCTCGTGTCATTTGGTTGAAAAACCGACTGATAGCACAAACATCTAGGCCCGGCAAACTTTTGGATTTGCGTTGGTCCTCCATGTCAAGAAATTGGGAGCCTAGTAGTTGCCTAGTAGTACCACGGTTGTCCTGCCGCCAGGATCCATCTTCCCAGGAGTCATTGGTAAAATCTCTCCTGCTGTCCGGCTTCTCCAGGTTGTCCCAAGTAGTAGTGTCCTCGGTAAAAAAACAACTGCTCGTCTCATCAGTTTCGTTCGCCCGCTGCAGGATGGCCTCGAAATCGTCGTCGGCCAGCTCCATCGCGACCACGGACCTTCTCAGTTCCGGTTGCACATCCCCAGCGTATACTTGTGTTACATACGGGTTCCCGCGGAAGGAGCGGAGGAGGTCGATCTCCTCCTGGAGCTTCGCAAATAATCGTTGCTCTTCCGCAAGAGAAGCACGAGGCATACCCATATCCACCAGTTTAACGGCACAACTTTTTCGCTCCTGGGAACCGCTTTTGACATCTGACATTGCGAATCTCCGCTGAAACTTAGGAACCGCGTTGGCATTGGAGAATTGCACGAATCCTTGGTACACTCTGCCAGACGCGCCCTGTTTCAGCATCGCTTGCAACGTGAACCGCTGGCCACTGACCTGCACTACGTCGCCCCGGGCTTTCGCTCTCATACGACCTTTTTTTTTTTTGATTCAACGGTCCGCATATTAGGATAACATATTCCTATGACACAACGCTAGCAGGCTGAACTATTCAATATTATAGAACATAGCTGAGAACAAAAAGTCCTGAATTTTATGATATCACCTACAGATTATTAGAATGCCCAGACTTGATCCAAGGTTTTCTCGCGAAATAATCCTATAATCTGATACTGCTCTCAACATGTATAATAAGTATATTCTGCAAGATCATATGTTAATGCACCAGCTGTGTTTGCACCACCGGTCCCGTTTTTTTTGTCACATCGCTCCAGCACAACAGCGCGCTGCGCGACGTCTTCGTGCCAAAGATTGTTCTCTGTTTTCTGCTTCTCTACAGGTGTCGTCGTGTTGTTATCAATAATAGGAATGATCTGCTCCTCTGCAACGAAGCCCACGGCGCGCTTTTCCGTATATACGGCGCGCTGCCGGGCGGGCTTATGCCCCGCCTCGGCGGGCGGTGGGGTCCTTTGCCCTGGGGCCGTTGGGTGAGGGTGGGGAGGCCCGTTAAAATCTTGTAAAAAGCTCGCGGATGAGGGACCCCCCGGTTCCTCGAAATTACAAAGAGCCACCCACTGCTCATCGGAACTGGGGTTCATGTTGTTGTCCTCCTCAGGGACACCGTCCTCGGTAGCCCTCTCGTCGTCCAGCGTGGAAGAAGCCCTTCCTTTGAGGAAGAGCCCACCATCTTCGTGGTTTTTTGTTGGACCCGTTGGTCTCGCGCCGAAATCTGCCATCCTGTTCCGTGCGGTATGTTGCAATATTATATTGATGCTGCCCGTACGTATACAATATACATCAACGGGTGTAGAGTGCCATGTGCGTCAAAATTTTAGTTCAACAAAATAAATGTTAAATATTTCCAAATACACTTCTAACTCACTTTAAAGGGTACTTTAATTCAGCCCTCTGGAAAGATTTTCTTCACAACATAATATTAGCTGCGGACGCTTAACCGATCGGTTCGATTGTCAACAAAATGAAATTATTGTAGAATGTGCTGCAAGGAAAAAAAATTGTGAAACCAAAAACAAAAGTCCGAAAGAGAAAAAACGGGGTGAAAAAATTATGAACGAATCGGAACGTGAACCAATCATGTAAAAATCAAAAAGAGATGCACAAATGGAAACCTTCTCAAAGAAAATGCACGATTGGGAAAAGCGGAGGACACTAGAAGACGGCCCTCTCAGAAGAGAACACTTTTTCAAATTAATCTTAAAACCAATATTACAGATTGTGCACTATCTTGGGGGGTCACAAGCCTTAAATACGACAACTAATTTGGGTATAACACAATACCTCTAGTCTAGTCTAATCCACATGCTGCCATAAAGAAAATATATGTAATAAAAACTACCGCATAACCGCGACCGGGGGAGGGCGGACGGAAACGGTGTACAAAAATTTAAAGGCCGAGATGAACCAACCGCCTAGCCGTACATCGAAAAGAAAATCAGGCAATGAACCTGATACAAAAATATGCAACTTGGTTCGGTTCGTCCCACCGGGCTCTGAATAGAAAAATGCAAAAAAGGGGATATTATTTGAATTGGGGGATATCATTATTGGGGGATAATTTGAAATTGACAGTGGATACTATACCGAATAACAATCAAGCACAAAAGCGTCTTTTGTGGGAATATAAAAATCTGCGCTAAAACGAAATTCGGAGAAAGAAACACTTGCTTTTCTTCATGCATATCATTAATGAACGATACGGCTCTGCCCTTCGCTTAGCACAGCAGCGATCCACGCGGCTTTAATGTCAGAACAATTTCTTCCGCGCATTTGTGACGCCTGCTGCAATGCGCTCCTCCAGGCGTGCCTTTTGCTCGTCCGGCAGCAGGCCGCCAAAATTTCGGTCCCCCCACGCTTCCACCTTTCCGTCCTTCGTCACGGCAGCGAATGCACCGATTGTGGCGTAGATGTGGTCCACACCAGCTGCGTCCAAACGCGCCTTTTGCTCGTTCGGCAGCAGGCCGCCATAACGTTCGGAACCCCACACTTCCACTTTTCCGTCCGTCGTCACGGCGGCGAATGCACCGATTGTGGCGTAGATGTGGTCCACACCAAGGGCGTCAAAACGCACCTTTTGCTCGTTCGGCAGCAGGCCGCCATAATGTTCGTGCCCCCACGCTTCCACCTTTTTGTCCTTCGTCACGGCGGCGAATGCACCATATGCTGTGGCGTAGATGCGGCCCACACCAAGGGCGTCCAAGCGCGCCTTTTGCTCGTTCGGCAGCAGGCCGCCACGATTTCGGTTCCCCCACACTTCCACTTTTCCGTCCTTCGTCACGGCAGCGAATGCACCATTTGTGGCGTAGATGCGGCCCACACCAACGACGTCCAAACGCGCCTTTTGCTCGTCCGGCAGCAGGCCGCCGTAATCTCGGATCCCCCACACTTCCACCTTTCCGTCCTGCGTCACGGCAGCGAATGCACCGATTGTGGCGTAGATGCGGCCCACACCAACGGCGTCCAAACGCGCCTTTTGCTCGTCCGGCAGCAGGCCGCCATAACGTTCGGAACCCCACACTTCCACCTTTCCGTCCTGCGTCACGGCGGCGAATGCACCATTTGTGGCGTAGATGCGGTCCACACCAAGGGCGTCAAAACGCACCTTTTGCTCGTCCGGCAGCAGGCCGCCAAGATCTCGGTCCCCCCACACTTCCACCTTTCCGTCCTTCGTCAACAAGGCAAACGCCCACGACGAGGCTTTAACATCCTTGACGAAATTCTCTGCTTCTCGCGCAGCCCGCACCAAGTTTTGGAACTTCTTGATGTAATCCGCCCTCCCACTCGAAGAATTGCTACTGCCGGTCATCATGCTCCTGGTCAGGTCGGCGCTCACCGAGCCGAAACGCTGGAACTCTGCGCTATCCCCGAAGCTCATTACTTCTCGGAGTGGACCCGGGCCGATATCGGAAAGCGTGGCTGTCCCACGACTAGCCGCAGCGAGGGTGCCCTGCCCGGATGGGTTCGCAGAAGGTCCGCCTCCGGACGAGCCGCTGGCCCCGTCCTGGGTGTACATTACGGGCGTAAGCTTGAGGGCGGGCACAAACGAACTTGTTGTTGCGAGTAAAGATACAAACGGTCCTTTGCTTCGAAAGAGAAACGACATCATGAGCAATTCTTTCTAGTCACCAAAGTTTCCAGATATTGTGGTATTTATTGATCTCTATTCAAAATCTAGGGCAATAAAAGATAATTTTCACCGACAACGATATTAACAATTAAAATAAATACGAATCGATATACTGTAAAATACTGTGCGCTCGGTATGTTGAAATGGGTTAAAAAATGGGGACAATGATTGTTCAATCTGAAATTGTGTTCTTACGAATTCATATTATTCTTCATGCAATGCGCGGTATACTATAGGGAGAAAGGTTTTGAGAAAGATAAGATATTATACACTGCTGCTATTAGTGAGGCGCTGGGCCTCTGCTTCAGGTTGTGAATCGGGGGGTCGGGCTTCACCAAATTCGATGGGATCCCAATATGAAATCGCGCTCGTAAACCACTCCACGCTTCGCACGAGATCGCTCTTCCAAATAAAAAAAGACACGTAAACGATTCGTACACTAACAGGAACGAAAAATCGACGGCAAATAAAAAATAGAAAAACATTGCGAAAAAGACAATGAAATTGTGAAAATTTATATGGAAGGGAAAATTGGCAATGGCAAATGCACTCGTCTTTCAGGTAGGGAAACAAAAAATGGGCGAATTGAAAAAATCAAGGAGGAAGAAATCGTATAAAAACACATGAAACCCCTCTCCTCAAAGAAAATGCACAATTGGGATCGTTACTTTTTCAAGCGGAGGACACTTAAGAAGATGCCCCTCTCAGAATTGAGAACACTTTTCCGAATCAATTTTACAAATAATAATCACATTGCGCATAACCGTCCGGTCATGTCTTACCATAATGAATTAACATGAAAGGGTATTATATTATGCTGGCTGAATGACTCGGATGATCGCCTTCGTCGAAGACAAGATCGTCGTACAGTGCTAATATGAGGTGACCAGATCTATTCAGCTGGCCTTTTTGTACAAATTATTATTGTTTCCCTTCTTCATGTATTTGATAATAATGCCGTCTTGGGAGACTTCATTTTTAATTTTTTTTACGCATATGCGAATGGGCGTTTTTTCAATAAAAGGGGTATTGTTTTTCCATATTAATGAAGGGGTATTTGTTTCCATATTATAATTAGTTTGAAGGGGAATTCAATTTTTTCAATACCATAAAGGTGTGTTTGAGATAATATTCATGAACATGATACTATCAATAGCGCCGGACTAACCAATACGGGGTCCTTTTTTGTTCGTTTTTATTGTTGTCATATCATTTGTTTGCAAAATCCGGCCTTCATTTTTTTTTTTTTCCACACTACTTCAGTTCTTCTTAATCTTTGTAATAACACAATTCAACCCTAACGGGGGTTAGCGCGCAATTTCGTTTTACGGGGGAATAAAATTCTTATTTTTAGACGTTCTTAGAATAACACATACTTAGGGAGGGGATAGGTTTATAATGCTGTAGGCCACATGTACGCTACCTATTCTGCGGTCCGTCTCAGCAACAAAAAAAAGTCACATGCACAGTACGAATTCATCACACATCATAGTGCAATGCATGGGTCCCAGGTGACGTGAGATGCATTTATAAATATTATACAACGAAGCATGCCTGTAGAGCCTTTGCACGCAGGCCTTTGCGTATGAGATGCACATAATATGCTGCATCTCGGGTATTTAAGTTTATGTTATTAATTATAAATATTCATGTATACATTTTTTAATACACCATGATCACTCAGACTCGTCAAAAATTTCGAAAATTTCAATCTTTCCGCTGGGCCCAGCTTCTAACAGGGTCCTCGCCCGCCAGGAAACCCGCGGGCGCCGTTTTCATGGCCTCCATGTTGCGGATAGGGGCTGTTCTCCGGTTCTCAGTGTCTCGCCGGTTCGTGGGAGACGTCGTCGTCTCAGCTTCGCGACGACGTGCAAGGAAAATGGCGGACTTCGCACTAGCAGGAGGAAAAACATCTGTCTCATCATCGTCGTTGGTTGAAATAGCAGCAGTATTCTTCAAATTGTGTTCCGAAGAAGAAGAAGAAGAACATTTCGAGGTAGCATCCATCTTCTGCTTTTCCGCTTCTCGTTTGCTCGCAGAAATCCTTCTTGGCCTCGCTTCTGGAGAGCAGAGGAACTGCGCGTTTTTTTTGGAAACGTCGACGTCGTCTCTTCTTCCTCCTTCAGTATTAGCGGTTTTAGTCTTATTAGTGCACGTCTTCGAGATCGGCCCGTCCTCGAATTCTTCGCCGCCATGATCATCTCGTGCGAGAATACCACGCTGCTGCTGGTAGTGTCCGCTGCTCTCCACGCTGCTGCTGGTGGTGTCCGCTGCTCTGGAATCTTCGGAGGAGTCTCTCTCCATCTCCACGCCGTGGAAGGTGTTAGTCCTTTTTTTCGAAATTTCAATAAGAATTTTGCGTGTTATCAAATATTTGTACTATGAAAATGAATCACGAAATATATATATTGAGTGCGCATAGGAATTATTAGAACTACAGGATATTAGAATTTAAATAATCTCGGATCATATAAATTCAAGCAAATAAAGAAAACCTGTCTAAACGTGCGGCGGGTCGGTCTTCCTCCACGAAAAGCGCGGGGCAGGTTTCCATTTTCCCCAGCGACAAGCACTTGCGGGCGTGCAGCTTCTTGGTTTTCAAAAGCACCTGGCCCGCCGGCGCGCTCTTGATGGCTTTTTTATCATCAACATCAACAACCTCTCTTGATCGTCCGCGTCCGGGCCCCCTGGAGGAGGAGGACGGGCCCCGAGGCGGCACCGAGGGATGTTGTAGAGAAATTTTCAAAGAATTATTCGAAGAAGTAGAGGTAGTTTTCGAAGAAGTTTCGGTAGGGGTTTTTTCCTCTGAGGATTCTCCTCCTTGAGGATTCTCGCCGACTGTTTTCTCACGCTTTTTTTCCGACTGTTCTTCAGCTTTTTTACGAGAAGATCTTTCCTGTAAAATCTCCAGCAAATCCCCCGGGACGGACCACGGGGTTCTCCAATCTTCTTCCACATCTTCCTCTGCACCATTCGTGAAGAACGAAAAGATGCCGCTCTCAACCGCCGGATCGACGACCTCGCTGCTCAGCTGGCCGCGTTTTTGTCTTAACATTTCATTCAAGTGCGCCACGGGCGTGAGTTTGCGCTCGAGCGTTTGTTTCAAATAAGGAGGCAGCGGGTCGTGCACGCTGACTACTATCTCGGAGCCTGCCTCCGAAGTCTGATTATCTTCTTCAGTCATCATAGAAGTTTGCGGGAAAGACACCTTGTGCGCGTGGCAGAAGAGATGCGGGCAAAGCAAATTATCCGCTTCTTTTACCTTTTCACATTTTACGTAAATCTGGTCCCCCACCACGCCCGTCCCCCCCTCTAAATCGGTATTCTTCTTCTTTTCCACATCCTCCTCGTCGTACTGAATCAGGTTTCCCGGCTCGGTGCTCCAGCTTTGCAGGTGGGTGCGGAACTGGTGCGTCTTCAGCGAATGACCGCCCGCCCGCACCGCCATTAAGGTGTAGTAGTTTTTCAAGGAGGGCTGATGATCATTATGAGATTTTTGAGTTTCATCATCATTGTCATCATTGTTATCATTATGGGACCCCGAAGACTCAAAATAGCCCAACACTTGAAAAAGCGTTTTGCAGGCGCCACGCTCATGCTGGTCCGTGTATTCGTTCACGTTAAGGCACCCCGGGTTGGTACAGCTGGGCCACGTTTTTAAGCTTCGAATTTGCATCTTCCCGGCACACTCTTTGCATTCGGACACGCGCGAAACATTCTCGAGAGGGTCGTAACTCTTGCATAAGGGGGTGTCGATGCTGCCGCACCACCCTGATGCTTTTTCAAATAAATTCACGTGGCCGTGAATGAGCACGAGAAACTCCTTGCCACCCTCGCGGTAGCCGTTTTGAAAACCATAGGACCCAAGAGTTGCCGTATGGCCGGGCCCACCACCGAGATGATTTGACAAGGGAGGAGGACCTTGCGCCAGCTGCTTGTGCGTTTCTGCGTTCAAGGCGACCACCACCGGGCCAGAGACATCGCGGTCCAATTCACATAACAAACCGAACGCATTGAGTTTGGAACCGGTCTTTAAATTAATCTTCTTCGGACTCTTCCGGGACTTGTCGGAGTGACACACAAACGGAAAGTCCGGGCCGTACAATCTGATTAAAAACTGCACGAGATGACCCTCGTTCACCCCAATCTTGGGTTGGAAGGACCGAATCTGGTGTCTATTGGAAGTATTGCAAAGCCAATTCACAGGCTTGTGCAATATCAAAACATTTCCAGCTTTATATAATTCGATGGGGAGAAAATTATTGTTCTTCGAATTATTGCTCGAAATCTGTGAAGACGCACCTGCGACGCCGTCCGGAAGCCGGGACGGCAGCATCACTCTTTGTTGTTGTGCATCTTTGGTGTTGCCTCGAGCTCCTTCGCCATTGGAATTAGTAGTATTATTGGGCCCCTTTTCAGCTTGCGAGTTTATTGAATCCTGGTTGTGAGAGATGTTGTTGAGACGCTGTATGTCGATCGTGCCCCCTGCGCAGCCCCCCCCCCTGGGTGGACGGCGGGACCGGGGCCCCATGCTGCACCTTCTGCTGTTGCGTGACATGCTTATGACTGCTGCTGCTGCCAGCTGGACTGCCAGCTGGAACCTTATGTGGAGGAGTGTCCAAGTGATGATGAAGCACCGGGGCGCCACCATAAGACGCACTCGTTGGTACAGTATTGACACCATTTCCGGCAGGCGAATGATTTCCCCACGCGTGGGCAGCCGGGTGCCAGCCCGTTGGCTGCCCAATAGAACCACCGTAAACGGGAGGAGGAGGGGGCCGTGCGTAGGAACCGTAGCTCGGTGGCGGGTGGAAGGGAGTAGTGCTGTAGCCGTGGTGATTGTAGCCGTGAATGGGTCCCTGCGGCAGGCCGGGTCCCCCCTGCGGGGGCAGCGCGTAAGCATTATTCATCGCGGGATGCCCCTGGGAGCCCCAGTGCGCATTCAGCGCCTGGTGCTGCTGTTGTTGTTGCATCAATGTGGGCGGCGGAGGGGGCCCGCCCCCCGTATTCACCGATGATTGCTGATGATAGGCCGCCAAATTATGATGATGATGATTCCATGCCGCCGCCTGACTATGATGATGATGATGATGATGATCAGTGTAGCCCTGGGAACCCCCCGGTGGAGGAATAGGCGGAGTGTGATGGTGATGATAGCCGGTGTTGTGATGTGCTCCGCCTTTCTGATTCTGCGGTAAGGCGGCCCAAGCCAGCGCCATGATACTGCTCCAGTCCCCGCCAGTGGCAGTATGGATCTCGTTGGCGAGCTCTGAGAATTGGTTCTCAGAATGCTGTTGTTGCGGTTGCAACGAGCTTTGTTGGTGCTGAGAAATCCTCCGGGGACCCGCCTCCTCGGCGAGGAGCCTCTCCTCCTGGTCTTCTTCCCCCTCTCTCGGGGCCATTCGAAGACGTCTCGAGGAACTCCGCGCCGACATAGAGTACGGCTTGCTTGGTGCGGTCGGGCTCCTGGTGAGATTGGATTCCGCAAGATGATCCTCTCGGCCGCGAGTGCCGAACACTGCCCCGGTGCTGCGAGTACCGGTGCTGCGGGAGCGGCGGACCCCTTCTTTCTTATCATACCGGGGGCTTCTTTGCATATCAGCAGGCTCTTGTGGAATAATATCACCAATAGTGTCCTCGAAATCGGATTCGCGATTTCGACGTGGGGGTCCCTGCGTGCTCCAGCGCTGCAAACGTTCATAATACGCTTTTCCGGAGGAGGAAAAACGGACCAAATTGGGATCCGGCGCACTCTCAGCGGAGGCGTTATGGTTGTCGTTATTCGGAGACCTCGCGCGTTGCGCGAATTCGTACGCTCCCAGAGTACGCGCGCCGGAGACATGGCGGCGCCAGTCCAGGTCCTCCGCGAGCCGGTCCACGTTCCGCCAGCTTTTCTCGTTCTGCCAGCTGCCGCTCTTCTCATTCAGAGCGCTCTTAATATCATTCTTATCATTCTGCCAGCTGTCGGTGCTGGCGAGGCGCTGGCCGCGGGGTCTACTGCTGTAAATATCATCATCATGTTCATCATCACCGTCTCTTTCGTGCATTTTCCTTCGAAATTCGTCCCCTTCGTGGATGTCGGGGAGCAGAGACGACCCCTCTTCCGCTCTACTACTGGAGCCTCCATGTCGCCTCAAAATGCCCTTCGTCCGCACCGCGAAGCGGACGGCGTTCGCGGTGCGGCGGACGGCGTTCAGTGCCGCCGCCTTCTTGCGGCTACCTCCTGTGCTTTCGCTACTACCGGAAGTATTATTCGTTAAAAACGCGTTGTTGGACGACTCCTGTTCTTCTTCGTGCAGGAGGCGCTCTGCATTTTCTTCAACATGCGACACCTCCTCCTCCAGTCCTGGCGGGGGGCCTGCGCGAAACGACACGCGCAAATTCTTGCTGTCGTTGCGTGCCAGGGCGGGCCCCGGCTGGGGCTCCTTCTCATCTTCTTTGCGCGGAATGTACGAATGCGCCATATTTTCAACTATAATGAATGTTGTTGTATCTTGTAAAAATTGTGTAGATCTGTTATTATAGAATATTTTTTGTTGCCACAACCAACACTATAATCGTTATTATGTACAGTATAATGTTGTGTGGTGACTGGTGGTGGTGCGTCGATACGTGTACTAAGTGTTGTTTCTATAAACTGCTGCTTGAAAATACTATAGAAGGAATCGGTACTTTGCAACAATCTACGTCAAAAAATTGACTATAAATTAATCTCAGTATATATGTATTAATTTATGATGTGCTAGATTAAAATAATCTCCACACAGTTTAGTTTTGAATATTTGTTTGAATATTTGCTGGCGAATATATAGCTGCCAAAAGTGGCAGGGACACTGTTTTTTATTTTTTGACATAATTTTTTAACATTGCTTACAGAAAATGCATATATTTTTCGGCGTCAGAAAAAAATCAAAATTGGAAAAATTGAATCGAAGGGAATGGAAAAAAAAATCGGAGAGAATAAATTTTGAAATCAATGTTTGAGATTCGGTTAATGATATGTAGGATGAGAAACGGGATAACCGCGGCAATTGGGAAAAAAAAATCAGATGAGCCAGGAAAGAACAAAACTATACGGTCAACAACAAGATCCACATAATAGATAGCATGATTGCATTTCACAACATATGTATTACTATATTGGATTATGTACCACTACTGGTGTGGACCGATTATAATAATAATAATAATAATTGTCTCGCTTTTAGGTCCGCTCACTAAGCAGTCCTGTTGCGCCCTCGTGGTCGAGAATTAAAGCGTCCGTCGGCATTAAAGGATTCCTCCTGAGAGGTGAATTAAGAGGGGGTTTGCGTATTTAACGACCAATGGTTCGTTCCTGCTCAATGGAACTATTAAGATCTGGGCGCCCCCATTGATCATCTCAGATTAAAGGCAGCTTTTCCATTAAAAGAGAAATTAAGTGGCGGGGCGCTACTCCCGAGCATTAAAGTCCTTTTTTTGTTGTCGACGCCGCCGCGTCTTATTAGTGGGTGCCTTCTTTTTTGGATTGTTTCAATGCCTATTATGAGATTGCTCCGCTTCCTGGTCTCCCGCTGTCATGGGCGATGTAAATTCATTATTGCTTGCTATGCCAATATTTTGGTCAAATACTATTTCAAATGCAGATCATCTATATTAGTTTGTAGGAAATGAGGAGATACTACCACCTTCTAAGATACCCTCATCTATGTACAATGGTGGTGACCGATTAGGATTATATTAATGTGGCTGCTGAGCGAAATCGAAGATCTAGTAGTATTAGTTTTCGCATATTGGAAGATGAGTCCGATTCCAGAGTCCGTGCAGTGTTCCGATTCCAGAGTCCGTGATTTCAGTGAGACACCGTATGGCTCAGCTGGTGATTTGTTCTTTGATTCAAGAGCCCGTAATGTTGGCGAGACCCCGTAGAGCTCTCCTGGGGAAGAATCAAGATCGCAGGCTTCCCATGAAGTTGCCGACACCCCGTAAGGGCCGGCAAGGTACCGCCGTTGATCATCACCTGTGAGCGTCTTTTTGTATCGTTGTCTAGTTTCGTGTGCTTCGTGTCTATCTTATCCCAACGGGTCCATCTTTGGATCCTACGCAAAAACGAGAAAACATAGCGCTATTTGTTTCGATTGGCGCCGCCCCTAGTGGGCGCATGAAACACTTTAGTCCCATTCTCTTTGTTCGTTCTAGTTAAAAGTTTCATCGTTTTGGTGTTTGGAGGTGCCTAGAAGCTAAATGCGTGCGCTTGTAGGGTCCCAGCTGAACACTATATGGTACACTATATAGGGTCCCACTCTACAAGTGTACACTCTACAAGTGAACAAGAGTGACTGCGGAGCAAGGCCTCCGGGCTTGCTTTTTTGACGAAAACATTTTCCAAGGCAGCGTTCGTACCTATAATTCCGCCAATTCCAAGGCAACCAGCGCTCGTACCTATCTATACTATCGATTATGTACCACTACTATAATACTATAATATATATGCCTAGGGGGTCCGAAAGTATTCCCATAAAATACATCTACCACGGGGGATGCAATATCAAAGACACGATCAGAATCCCGATCGGTCCAATTGCCCAGAGCTATGTCCTCTGGATGGAAAGTGGTGTTGATGCTGATGGGGCCATTTAAGTTTCAACAATTTGCTTACATTTAATATTTAGTGACACTGTGTGCTCCGTGTGGAGAGTCCGCAAAAGATTACAAAAATTCCTGCATGACCGTCTGTTCCTGTACATCATATCACGACCTTGCCCCTTTCTTGTTAGCATCGCCATGACGCGTTATGGCGGGCACTGAAGTTTCAAAGCCTGTCTCCCACTTCCAATAATACATTAATTAACATTCACTTAATTTTATGAGGAATGAAAAGATTATTTAGTTGAATAGAAATGACAGCCAGTACAATGTACTGGCGACATCATGTGCTACATGACGTCGCCGTCACATACTGGATGGTTTTACTATACTATAGACCAGCAGTATAAAGTCCCTTTTAAATATGAGAGTCCCTTAAATCTTCCCTTAAATTTTCCATCTTATTTTCCATACGCTGAGGGTTTTCAATGGTTCCTTGAAGGATCTCCACTTCTCTGGCCCGGTTCGCCGACAGCTGCAGCCCGGTCTGTGTTACTTTGCAGTACCTGTCATACAGGTCGTTGTAAGCCGACTTACATTCGTAACCCCAAGCCTTCAGCTCGTCCTTCCGAGTTCGCAGGCGCTGGCTCTCGGCCTCCGCCTGTCTCACGCGGTTGGCGTGAAACTCGTTCATCTCGTGCGACTTCGTCATCCAGTAGTGGTCCTTCGCGGCCAACTTTGAGTTGAGATCCTGGTTCTGTTGCTTCAACTCGAATAATTGGATTTGCTCCGCGGCCATCAGGCCCCGGATCTCGTGCACCTTCTCGTTGAGACCGTCGTTCTGTCGCTTCAGCTCGAATAATTCGTTTTGCTCCGATTCTCGTGCAAGCCGGATCTCTTGCACTGTAAGAGCCTGAGCAGTTTTGATATTATGAATAATAGCGTACTAGTAGGGACCCAGCGTGCAAACATTAATGGGTTGAACACATGCAAATGAATTTAATATCTTAATTTGTGAATTCTTTAAGATGGGGATTTCAGAATGTATACCTACTCAAGGATCCTGCGCGGTTGTTTTCATGCATGTTTATTATCGTTGTTACTTGATATAAAGGAATTTAAAACAAGACTATATAAATACCAAAGAGTCCCTCAGGCGCCGGCTCTCGTGCAGCTTCTCGTTGAGACCGTCGTTCTGTTGCTTCAGCTCAACATTCTCGGCCCGCAACTGCGCGATAACGAGCTCAACATCTGCGATAACGTTCTGTTGCTTTAGCTCAACGTTCTCGGCCTGCAACTGCGCGATATTCATGGCGTCACGCTCGTTATCTTGGCCTTCTTCCGCTGAAAGAAAGGACCACGAGCTCCGGGGAGTTTCTTGCGCTGGAAGAAAGGACCCAGTAGAAAGAAAGATAGAGCCCCGGGGACTAGACATTGCAGATCTCATCGACGGAGCGGAAGAAGAAGAAGATTCGGAAGACAAGGCTGCCGTACTGAATAACGACATGGATGACCACGCGCATCTCAGGAACAATTTCCCAGTCTTGTTAAAGCTTCTCTCGCTCAGGATGGCCATATTTGCTTTCTGAAATCTAAACGCGTTCAGGAAAAATAAGAAGAATTAATGATATTTGTATATTCCACGCCCTAGGAATTATTCGTTTTTATACGGGTGTATTTGTTCCACAATGCTTGCTTTGTAGTCAAGATATGAATTCTAAGAGAAGGAGGGAGTTTCAAAATGATACTGCACTTTCTTGAGCCAAAATACTTTCGTACGATTGATTTTTCACAATGAGAAGAGGGTATAAAAAGAAGTCTGTTTGATTGGTTTTTCATGATGAAACTTTTGCTCGAAACCGAGCCATCGAAAAGAAAAAATATCATTCAAATACTACGTTCCCGCAGCTCATTGGTGCAACACTTTTTCGAAAGAGAAAATGGAAGGTTAGAACATCGTCAAAGTTGGCAAAAATGAATCTAGAAAGCTTGGAAGAAATGAAATTAAAGAAAATTTGGAAAAACGGAAATTGAGAGCGCACCATAACGAACCCCCAACACTCTGTCCACGTTGTAGAGGTGAGGCCTCATTGCAAAAAAAAAAATGAAGAAAAAAATGCAAGATATAGATTGAAATAAAATTTGGGCCAAATGAAATTAGAAAATCCGGAAAAACGGATTGAAATAATCCGGGAAAAAAAAAATAGTCAAAATAGATATGTCAGGAACAGTTCGGGCTGGCTGGTTGTATATGACATTATCTATATGCTCATAACACAATCCCCAACCACAATGCGGTCCATTTTCCAAAAACACGTGTACAGATATTGTACAACAATCATACCGCCGGAAATATTATAGGAACGCAGGGAAAAAATAAATACAGAGATGACACCGGACTACTGCAAAAGTTCCGGACTTTCCACAACAATCGAAAAAGGAATACATACAATAAGGAGGAGCGACTTTCTATAAGAAACCAGCCAACAAGAATCTATTGTCATTTTGTTTTCGTATGTGACAGAAGGATCGATCGCTACTAACAATCGCTACGTCGTAGGTATAATATAAGCGAATACAGTGAATTTTGATTGTTGAAACAAAACATATGTGCAATATCAAGGAACAAAAACTACGCTGGTTAGCGAGAAAAAAATTAAAAACCTATTGAATACAGAAAAAAGAATCTCAGCAAAAATATCATACCAAGACAATGTAATAAAACCAACTCCAACTACGTATAGAAATACCTAAAATGCTAAGAGACATTTAGACTGGCTCCTCCTAAAATTGCGCGCCCGTAATATATTGAGGCGTCTGTTCGTCGTTGGTAATTATCGCGCTTGGTGACGCATGGGATCCGTACTACACTGTACTAGTATACAGTAGTCAGTACAGCCTGCCTTCTCAAACACACATTCTTTCAACGACGTAGTTGAATACAAATGGCATGTTGTTAATAACGAGTGACGCACGCGAGGTTCTGTCTGAACGGCGGCCGGATTTCACGCGGCGGCATCAGTTTCCGTAGTTGCGCGTCCGCCTCGGCGGCAGCAGATCCCTTAGCATTGACGGTGTCGTCCACGGCTTCTTCCGCTCCGGCCAGCATCGCCGAATATGATAAAGACTCGTCTAGCCGCAGCCCCGCCGCAGCGCCAGAAGCCGCAGAAGCAGCAGCTCCTCGTTGTTTTCTTTTATTATCATTATTGTTTTCACTGTTATCGTGCGCACGCGGGGACCGCCGGCTGCGCTCGCCCGTGCAGAAGTTGTAGTAGTACTGGATGCCCTTGGCGTCGTAGAAAGGCGCCCACTCGTAGCCGACGCGCCCGTAGTCCGGGACGTCCTCATCCTCCAGCTCCTGGGCCGCTCCTCTGCTGCCGCTCGTCTGCAGCTCCGCCTCTTGCTGCTTGGCTTTTTTTTTTTGCTCCGCTTCAATTGCTGCTTGTCATTTTTTTTGTTTTTTGTCTATATTCATGAACATTGGTATTGGTAACCCTTTTGTTTTTGGACCTTGGTAACCCAGCTTCGCCCCTGGGAACTCATTTTTAATATTCATGTACACTAATTATCAATATTATATCTGCTGTAGTGTTGTTGCTCAGTGAATGTAATCATCGGTCGTACGGCGTGTTGTGCACTGTTTGCTCACAACAATTGCCTCATTACAAGACTACAGCCGCTTTTACTCGCACTGATAATCATATCCTGATAAGCCATAGACGAACCGAGTGTGGCAGGCTCCGCTAGCAATGAAAATAATACCGAGCGTGGCCGCGGTCTTTTTCCTTTTGTACACGATTTTGTTTGGCGGCATCTCACGGGCTTCGGGGGGCAACCGGTTGATGTGCGAGAGCGCAAAGCACTCCAGGCAAAAGAACTCGTGCGTATACGCGCACTCGAGCTTCGCCGCCCGCTCACAGCACTCCGAACACACGTCCAGTTTGTAGGCCTTATTAGTTTAATATGAATGAATCGATTAATTCTACACTTACTGACCTCTGTACCAACCGCTCTATGCTGTACGTGGTTCATGCTGCAGATTCATAATAAAGAAATCCTAATTAATTAGCACTGCGAAGATTAAGAACAATTATTACAAATTATAAATACCTGTGCGCTGGCCCGGTGCCCCTTCTGGTGCAGCCGCTCGAAGCACGGCAAACAGAAGTAGTCCTGGAAGACTGTACAGTAACTCAAAGCGACCGCGTGACATTCCACGCAATGCTCTCGCGCGTCGACCTCAGACGTGTTTGCTTGTACAATAATATCAATGATCCGCCTGGCATACAACATATAGGGCGCTTTAAAAAAAAGCGAATACACCACGATGTTTTTGACATTGAAAATGCTGATAAAACTTGACCAAAAAAAATTTCCGAACTTGTGTTTGACATTGAAAATGTCGTCCGATATGTGGTGTGAGACTCCTAAAATTTACGTCAAAAAAAAAAATGCGAGCACGATTTTGTGTATTTTCAGTTGAAAAAGATGCTAGAACTTACGCAAAAAAAGAAATTGCGAGTACCCCCCACTGTATTTGTTATTGAAAACATTAAAAAAATTTGTTTGCACAAAAAGTACGCACCCTCTCCCTTGTATTTTACGTTGAAAATCCTTTTAAATTTCATTAAAAAGAAGACGAACATACCATTGTATCTGACTTACGAGAACTTGATCACAAAAAAAATTTGCCAGCACACCCCCTTGTTGTTAACGTCGAAAAAACACGCGAAAGTTGCAAAAAAAAAAAAATAACAGCATCCCCACTTGCTCTTTGCGTCGAAAAAGCTCCTAAAAATTTTGAAAAAAAAACTGCAATCAAGACGGAATATCGTATATTGGAAACCACGCTAAGAAAACAACACCAGCCGCTGCACGATTACCCTCTCTTCGTCGTCGAAGTTTTCTTCCTGCCCTGCCTCGGCGTCCGGCAGCTTGTGGAGCTTCCTATTTGTTTTTTGAATTTTTTCGAATCAACCAACACAGACGCTAGTCTTCTATTTCGGACTATTAATAGATTCAGGATTCTATTACAAGGAAGTTGCACCAATATTCATCCGCAATGCAACAGGAGCTCAAATATCGCCATACCAAAATATAGAAGAAGCAACATAGAAAAATCTCACAGCCACGTATCCTTGACCATGTCGCCCCGCTGGCGGGTCAGTTCTATCGCGCTTCCAAGCTGCGCCACCTCGAATTATAATCTTCCGTGGGTGTTTCATGCTATATTTGCGCATTACATTAATTTGATTTCAGACAGGATATACATTGCGTATTTTCGCCAGCACCCCAACGTTTGACATTTGCGTTGAAAAGAATATTCGTATAAAAAAAGTTAAAAACTGACCTCTTCCAGCGACACCTCCGCCTTCGTGCGGTAGGAATGCGCGAAATGCTTCAGAGCCATTTTCACGTCCCGTACGAGTTGCGGCTGGAAATTGTTTTGTGAAACTTTGCTGGAAATCCCGGTTGTTCGTAATATAATGTCAGAGAACGTGTAATTGTGAGGCCCTATAATCATCCATCAGAGTACCCTGATACGGTCAATAACTGATATTGCTACAGCAATATGACTGCTCCTGTGTCCTATCTTGACACGGACGCTATGCAGAACATCCTCTATGAGTCTACCTTGCGTACATGTCACGAAATAAGGGCCTGACAATTACCAATAGCGAATGTCAAACCTCCTCGCTGAGGTCGATCTCCATTATGTCCGCCACCTGCTCTACGTATTCGGGCGAGATGATGGGTTCCTATTTTTTTCATTGGCGTGCGGATCGTAATACCAATCCATGTAGAGGACGAATACTGTCCTAGTCTATGTTTTCTAGCAATTTGCGTACATGACACGCAAAAAAGGGCCTCACAATCGCCAATAATAATCGGCAATATATGGACCTGCAATTGCCCGTCCGGCGAATGCGTCTCGTAGCTCCAGATAAGACGATTGATGCGGCATTGCCGGATGCCGGCCACGGACGCCTCCTGCGCGAAAAGCTTGAGCTGGTCGAAGTAGTGATAAAAAGGGTGCATCCACGTGGTCTTCGAGGTTTCGTGGTTGAGAAAGCACACGATGCTGCCGATACCCTTTTTTTGGCGAAAAAGTTTGGGCTGACCCTCTTTGTACCAGATTCAGCAGCTGTTACAATAATTCCAGTTGCAGACAACGTTTCTCAATATGCCACGCAATCATTATATGACCAGTTCACAACTCTCATTCATCATATTGTAGTAGGGACCGACCTTATATGACGTCCACGGCGAGGGGAGTTCAACTTCTGAGAAGGCTTGCACCACCCAGCTGAGCCGCTCGTCTCTGACCGGATCGAGCTCCAGGTAGGCAAACCTTTATGGTATTAGAAGATTGACAACAAATTATTTAATGCGTCAATTCTTCTTCATCTAAGAGATGCGAGTGGTGAAAATAATTCATTCTGCAAAAACTAATATACCATTCGTCGCTGTCCGGTTTCGTGCCTCTACACAGTAGCACGGGCTGCCGCTCCAGTTTTAAGAGCGCCTTTTTTTTGTGATTGTTTCCCGCCTTCACTTTTGCTGCAGAAACATGGCATGTACGCATTACAACACTGGATGAATGTTCACATGGGGAGCGTGCAGGACATGAAGAAATATCTGAAGAGTATTATTGTTATGAAAGGGCGCCCGCTGCGTGATCATGTCGTCAATGCCGAATAAGACGAACGGATCTGCGTCGAGATAATTTAGCGTTTTTTCCGCCAGCAGGTCGCGCTTCTCGAGGTACGTTAGCGTATTCGCCCACAGCGCGTCCGGGTTCAAATCCCACTGCCCGATGGTCTGGCTTTCCTAAGAGTATTAGAATGTGCTTCTGCTCAATCTAATAGGGGCAGTTGCACTCAGACTATGCTATAACGTACAGCATCAATTATGGACCGCATCCTTTCAACAAACATTATGAATCATCAATACTACACTGTTTGATACTAAATTCATCCTAGATGGTACCTTCGTCATGGCGACTTGGAATTCGGGGCCGCTGCTGGAGCGGCGAATAGCTAAATAGAGGACATGGTCCTCCACCGCTAGGCTCGACAAAAAGCCCACAGGCACGTACCCGTGCGTCACCACGCCGTCCGCCCGCTGGTGTTTATAGGTGTACAGTTGCTCCTCCCCCGCGTCGCCGCCCCTGACAATTTATTTATTATCAATAATTTGGCCATTACGGCAATGAAGAAAATCGGTGATGTCTGATGTACAGTCAAATATAGAGTCAGAGCTTTCAACGTGATATGTATAGTCAACAAGTTATTATTCTTTACTACTGCTTACTATTAGTGAGGCGCTATTAATTTACTAGATGGACAGACCTGAATATCCTGCCGAACAACAGGATCTTGTGGCGCTTTTCTATGTTCGTTTTCGGGATGAAGGGCTGATTTTTTCGCCCGGTACTGGTTTTCTTCTTGCCAGATGCAGCCGCGTCCTCGTAGCTGTCCGCTGCATTGTGGATGGCTTCAATTGCCTGAGTGTTACTGGTCGTGCGTATTTGTATAATAATATCCGAATCATTAGTAGGTACCACCGATTCTAAATGCAACTGTCAGTTCCACGCTACCACAAATCCACAATCACGTTGCTACTAGCGCCATTCAACCCAATAATCATGAGAACTGCCGCTTGCAGTTGCCTGGAAAGAAGTCTACCTGCTGCATACATGCCACAAAGAGTACCTTCAAGTTGTCTTCTGCGCCCTTGGAGAGTCTTCGCTCGTTCATTCCCGAGCCGTTGGTCAGGGCGGACTGCTTCGAGGTGGATAGCCGTTCTGAGGCCTCCGAACGCGTGGCGGACCGCTTGCCGAACACGCCCATGTTATATGGATATTCTAACAGGGGATTTTTACGTGGTTACTGTGGACAGTGCTCGGCTGACAGGGGCCCGAGGAGGGAGGGGAGAGGGCGAAAATTTTGTGGTGGTAGTATACGTGGGAGGATGTGACCTGCCGATGGGAAAACAATCCGCTGCTTTCTACGCCGCACTGCGTTGCTTTCTGGGCCCCTTCTCCCCGGTTCAGCCCCTCAGGCTCGGCGCTGGGCTCAGGGGAAACCTACTGCTGTATTCCGGAAAACCCGCGAAGCAGCAATAGTTCAGGGAAGGCCGTTTGGGTCCCTTTAAGAGAATCGGGGGTGTCACGAGACCATTTTCTTATTGCTCATAAAAATAGTTATTGATCGATGTGGTGCAACTGATATTTCCCGATGATAAATATTATGATAGTACTGCAGTGTAAGACAGAAAGTGTGAGGCAGTCCCGGAGCGTTGTGCTCCTTCACCATGCTTTGGCAGGGTCTCACTGGTGGGGCCAAGCGGGCCGTACATTGATACTTTTGTACCAAAACCACAGGGTCCCAATATCTTGTATTTGACGTACAATCGAACACTCCAGGAATTGTTGGCGAAACAATCAATGTACATCATTGGCATTGGCCTGCTCTGCATTCAATACTATGTACAAGTCCTTTTTTTGTATAACACGTAATAGGAGATTTGATCTCAAAACATTATCGATCCAGCTCTGGACCGTTGATTCACGACTAATCGTGAGGCATCACATCCCATTTATGTTCATGCTGTAATCTTATTTGTACGATATACGGCGAGAAGTTGCTCAATCCTCAAATCGCCTTTGACCGCTTGCAAGACGAGAAGTTGCTCAATCCTCAAATCGCCTTCGACCGCTTGCAAGACGAGAAGTTGCTCAATCCTCAAATCGCCTTTGACCGCTCGCAAGACGAGAAGTTGCTCAATCCTCAAATCGCCTTTGACCGCTCGCAAGACGAGAAGTTGCTCAATCCTCAAATCGCCTTTGACCGCTTTGTTGATAGAATCTATAGACTAAATGAATCCTCAAAATCAAATATAAATCCACGAGTTCCTTTGTCTTCACTCGCATGGCGCCTCTTTTGTATTATAAATATACGAATTGTCACGCAAACAGGAATTA